>Ga0082212_10000978_pt1 | contig 41949 bp, 33 predicted proteins | sample TergutNt197P3_FD_71548 | JGI IMG/M metagenome (GOLD analysis project Ga0082212, IMG submission 71548) | Neocapritermes taracua P3 segment gut microbial communities from Petit-Saut dam, French Guiana - Nt197 P3 | ecosystem: Host-associated > Arthropoda: Insects > Digestive system > Gut ...
CCGCCTCCTCAACATAAAAAACGGCTCAAAGCAATGAAGCCTTGAGCCGCCGTTATCGCGTCTGACTAACCTGTCATCGCAACAGCAACCCAAGCCTGTTTCCGTAATAATAAGAAACGGCTTGATCGGTGTTATAATCAGCTTTTCGCGTCGTTATTAGCATTTGTGCCTCCGCGTAGAATTCGTGCCGACTTACCATGGTTCGAGTAAAATGCGTTATAGCCTTATTATGCCCGAAATCAGGAGAAAATCAAGAGGCAGGTGAAATAAAATATTATATCCCAATCGCGCGGAACATAGATTCGCGCTCGGTTTTTGTGATCCCGGCTCGCTCCGCATATTGACGACAGCTTTTTACTGCCGCCGATACTTCAGCCAGAATATCTATGGCTTCTTGATGCGATAATCCAAAAAAGTCCCCGTCATCTGATCCTCCGCGGCAAATGCTCACTAAAACGGGCCCTTCCCAGGTCACTGTTTAAAGGATCCAGGCTTTCCGCTAACGAATCAAGTAACCCTAAGCTCCTGACGACCTCAAGGAAGGCGGACATACCGACCGATGGGTCGCCTTTTTCGATTTTATGAAGAGTCCCTAATGAAATCCCCGCGCGTTCGGCGATCTGCGTAGCTTTAAGCGCATGGATTTTTCGCCAGGTCTTCAGATGCTCGCCGATTTCAGCGGATTTATTGCTTACTGATTGAGAATTCTTTTTCATATGCCGATGATAAGATATTATCCGCTGGTTGTCAAGATAACATTTATGATAATGCGTCTAATTTCCTATTAAGCATATTATATTACATTTTATTGTCTGGATTTACTATTACATGGGCGATAACCCAATCAAGGAGTTCATCATAGGAACCATCGCCGGACGCAACGCCCAGTATAACTTCAAGATGATTCATGATCAAACCGAATCCGAGACGAACAGCTTTTTCCTGAGTTGTCGGCAATAATTCTTGCCCACCGAAGGTTTGATACGGCGCCGCGAGAGCGGATTCGAATAAGCCGTCGTCACGTATCCCGTCGCTGCCGCCGTATTCAGCCATCAGCTCGCTGTGCATGGTGATAACTTGCTCTTTTGTAAGCCTGATCACCTGGCGAGTACCTCATAGGCAACTTTGTTTTCAGCCATGATACGACGCGATATGCTCATCACATCTTCGTTAGGTAAGGTTTGCGCCATTTCCGCCTGGCTGAAATCAATCAGCAAATATCGCGGCGTGTTATTTTTGAGGATAATGACGGAGCCGTGTTCATCGACCATTTTCGCCACGCGGGAAAAATTGCGGTTCGCTTCAGTCATCGGTACAATATTTTTTGTGTCGATCATCATGCCAAACACCTCCGCCTACTATGATACTATAAAAATAGGTACAATACAACCTATTTTTAAATCATCGCCATTCTGCGGTATTGGTTCAGCAGCGCCAGGAAATCCGCGCGGTAGCCGCCCTCGTCCCTGCCCAGGCTATCTTCCGCCACTGAGAAAATCCTGTTCACCGTAGCAGTATCTGCGTACCTTGAGCCCCGGAGCATGTCCGAGAACGCCGCCACCGCGCAGGCGAAGCTAAAGTCCGAGCCGCCCCGGTCCATGATATAGTCCACGGTGACCGGATAGGTGAGAAGGTTGCTTTGGGACTCGCCGGGGTTTTTGTAGCGGATACGCACTTCGAAAAGCTCGTCGGCGAAGCGGGAATCCGGATCGGCGTCCCTTTGCGCGGGCCTGCTCTGGTACTTCATCCCGCTGTCGAAGGGCGGGTCATACAGCTCGATTTCGAACAATATGATCATATCCGTGCCGGCGCCGATATCCCCGGCGTCTTTGGTATCGTCCGCGAAATCCCGGTTTTCCAACGCCCGGTTTTCGTAGCCAATCAGGCGGTAGCTCCTGATGTTTTCAGGGTTGAACTCCACCTGGGCCTTGACGTCGTCGGCTATCGTAAACAGGTTGCCCGCGAGTTCCTCCACAAGCACTTTCTGAGCCGTGCGCAGAGAGTTGATATAGGAGTAGTTTCCGTTGCCGTCCCGGGACAAGGTTTCCATCAGGTCGTCACGGATATTTCCCATACCGAAGCCCAATATACTCAGATATACGCCGCTCTCCTTCTTGTCTTTAATCAGGCGCGAAAGCTCCGCGTTGCTGGAAACCCCCACGTTGAAATCGCCGTCCGTGGCGAGGATGACGCGGTTGTTTCCGCCCGCGATGAAATTCTTCTCCGCCAGCCGGTAAGCCGTCCGTATGCCTTCGCCCCCGGCTGTGGACCCACCTGCCCTGAGACCGTCGATGGCGGCCTTGATGCGCTTTTTGTCCGCGCCGGATACGCTGTCCAGCACGACTCTGGACTCCCCGGCGTAGGTCACGATGGATACTATGTCGTCCTCGTCCAGCGTGTCCACCAGCAAGGCAAAGGATTCTTTCAGGAGGGGCAGTTTATCGTAGGAACTCATGGAACCGGATGAGTCGATGAGGAAAGTGAGGCTGCTGCGGGGAAGGTCGCTTTTGTCGATATCCGGGGTTTTCACGCGGATAAAGGCCATCAGCTTCGCCGCGTCGAAGGGCGATGGAGCGACTTCGGCGTATACGGCGAAAGGCTCCCGCCCGAACCGCAGTTCGGTATCGTAACGGAAGTAATTAATCAGCTCCTCCGTCCTCACGGCGTCCTTTGGGGGGAAGCCGCCGCTTTCGATATAGCGCTGTACGTTATTGTAAGCCGCGGTATCGACTTTGAGGGAAAAGGTGAGCATGGAATCGTTTTCCGTGAGGGTTTTGCTGTTTTCATCGATAACCAGATAGGATTCGCCGGATGGGTAGCGGTTGCTTTCTACGGGTCCGGGTACCCGGAAGCCATAGCTGTCCCCGGGGGCGTTAAGGTAACCGCTGTTGGGGGAAGACGCGCTTGGCGGCGGAGCCGCGGGCGAAGTGCCGCCGCCTGTCGAGCCGCTTGATGAAGAGGCGCCGCTTGACGAGGAAGCGAGGGGGTCGGATGACGACGGCGCGGTAGCCGCCGCGCCGGAGCCGGAGGACGACGCGCCGCCGCAGGCGCCGAGGGCCATCATTAACGCCAGGATTAAGGCGATCGACCCGGCGGCTTGCCCCGTGAGACGATTGATTTTTTTCGCGCTCTTTTTCTCTGCGCGGTTTTTCATTGTACAGTTCTTCATCGAAAACATCTCCTTTTTTGTTTTGGATATGGCGTGCTTTCAGTTTGCGTTTGGTTTGCGTCCGGTTTGCGCCCGGAACGCGCCTGGTTCGCGCCTGGAACGCGTTTACAAACCGTTTACAATAATGGAAACCGCCATATGGCTCAAAACATTACAGGTTTTCGAAAAATATTTTTCGTCTTGTCAAATCGACAGCCTGCGTCTGCCTCGTGACTGCTCAAATGCTTTCGCCCAGCAGGACGAGGGTGTTGATATCATATTTGCAGGTGATGACATAGAGGATGTCCGCCTCCGCGTCCTCGATAGCCAGCAGGCTGTATCCGCCGCCGCTGCCGCCGAAAGCGCCGCGCCCGCCGACGGTAAGGGCGGTCAGCCCGTCGTAGCGGGATATGTCGCCGGAGCGCTCGAGGGTCAGGACCACGTCGTCCAGCTTGCTGTCCTCGAGGCGGTAAACGGTCCGCTCCGCGTCCTGCTCGACGGAAGCCACGGTGAACTGAGGCGGCAAATCAAAGGACAGTGGCAGCAACTCATACGTCGCCGGCGGCGGCGCGGACGCGGCAGGCGCGGACGCGGCAGGCGCGGACGCCGATGGTGCCGCGTTTTGCCCGGGCGACAAGCGCAGGACAACAGGCGCCAGCAGCGCCACGACGAGGCAGGCCGCCGCAAGTCCGGCATACCTTGTATACCGCGCATACCGACCGCGCTTGAATACGGCTACCCCCCGCGCGACGCGGCTGTCCAGGGCGGGAGTGATACGCCCGGCTTCGTCCCGCTCCAGGCTGTCCAGTTCTTCCCGCAGCTTTTCTCCGTATTCCTTTATATATTCGTCCGCGATATATTTGTACGTTTTTTCATTCACCGGCGTATCCCTCCTTTTCCAAAAGCTGGGCTACCTTTTTCTTCGCCCGATGCAGCCGCACAGCCGCGTTGTTTTCACTGACGCCCAACAGCGCCCCGATCTCCTTGAACGAATAGTCGTAAGCATACCTGAGCAGAAACACGCTTCGCAGCTCTTCGCCCAGAGGCTCCATGGTCGCGTATATACGCTGAGACGACAGGGCCGCCAGAACGTTTTCTTCCAAATCGAAGCTATCTGCCTGTGTGTCGTCAAGCTCCGCGAAAACCGCCGCTTTCTCCTTCGACAGCATGGTAAGCGCGACGTTTTTCACAATCGTCACCGCGAAAGCGATGCTTCGGTTCTCCGCCGGGTCGCCGATTTTATGCATGTTCTTGTATATGCGGATGTACGCCTCGCTGACGGCGTCCTCAGCCAGCGCGTAGTCCTTCAGTATATCGTACGCTTTATGCAGCAACAGATTCTTGTATTTCTGATAAAGGTACTCAAATTTATCCCGGTCCGTCTCGTTCGCGAAAGCAAACAGCAGAATCATCCGCCCACCCGCCTTATCCGGATACTGTCGATCAGACGCTTACGGCGTCTATGCGTTACGTTTACGGCGGTTCATTAATGTTAACCCGCGAACCGCCGGTTTTATTACACTGTTTACGAAAAACGTCAGCGCGCCCGTATCACATAGCGCTTTTCATCTCGATGAGCAGATCCCTGAGCTGGGCTGCCCGCTCGAAGTCCAGTTCCTTCGCCGCGGCCTTCATCTCTTTCTCCACCCTTCCGGCCCAGTCCCTCAGCTCGTTTTTGCTCATCTTGCCAAACTGGCCGACGTCTGTCTCGCCCATCTCCACCGGCTTGGTGACCTCCACGATATCCCGCACCGCCTTCTGCACGGATCGGGGTATGATCCCGTGTTCCTCGTTGAAGGCGCGCTGTATGCCGCGGCGGCGCTCCGTCTCCTCCAGGGCGCGGGCCATGGAATCGGTAACCACGTCGCCGTACATGATGACCTGCCCGTTGATATGCCGGGCTGCCCGGCCCGCCGTCTGGATCAGGGAGCGCTCGGAGCGCAGGAAGCCTTCCTTGTCCGCGTCCAGCACAGCCACCAGCGATACTTCCGGCAGGTCGAGCCCCTCCCTGAGCAGGTTGATGCCCACCAGCACGTCGAATACGCCCAGGCGCAGATCCCGGATGATCTCCATCCGCTCCAGGGTCTTGATCTCCGAATGGAGGTAACGCACCTTGATTCCCAGTTCCCGGATATAATCGGTGAGGTCCTCCGCCATTTTTTTCGTCAATGTCGTGACCAGGATCCGCTCCTTCCTCTTTATCCGCACCCGGACTTCCTCCAGCAGATCGTCCAGCTGATGCTGCACCGGCCGGATAAATATCTCCGGATCCAGCAGCCCGGTAGGGCGGTTGATCTGCTCCACAACCCTGCCGCCGGTGAGCTTCAGCTCGTAGGGGCCGGGGGTAGCGCTCACGTAGACCACCTGGCTTTGCCTTTCCTCGAACTCCGCGAATCGGAGGGGCCGGTTGTCCAGCGCGGAAGGCAGCCGGAAGCCGTATTCCACCAAAGTCGTTTTCCGAGAGCGGTCGCCCTCGTACATACCGCCCACTTGAGGGATCGACGCGTGGGACTCGTCCACCATCAGCAGAAAATCTTTCGGGAAGAAATCCAGCAGGGTATTGGGCGGCTCCCCCGCCTGCTTGCCTATCAGATGACGGGAATAGTTTTCGATGCCGGTGCAGAAGCCTACTTCCTGGAGCATTTCCATGTCGTAACGCGTCCTCTGCCCCAACCGCTGGGCTTCCAGCAGGCGGCCTTCGCCTTCCAGCAGGGCCAGCCGTTCGTCCAGTTCCGCCTCGATATCCCGTATCGCCCGCAGAAGGGTCTCCCGGGATACCACATAGTGGCTCGCCGGAAATATGCTGATATGCCGCCGCTCCGCCAGCACCTCCGCCGTGAGCGGGTCCACCTCGCAGATGCGTTCCACCTCGTCGCCGAAAAACTCCACTCTCACCGCCGCTTCCGCCGAGGCGGGGAATATCTCCACCACGTCCCCCCGCACCCGGAACGTGCCCCGGACAAAATTCATGTCGTTGCGGTCATACTGCATGTCGATCAGGCGGCGCAGCAGCAAATCCCGTTCGATCTCCGTACCCGGCCGGAGAGACACGACCTGCTCCTTATACTCTTCCGGCGACCCCAGCCCGTAGATGCAGCTGACGGAAGCCACCACGATCACGTCCCGGCGCTCGAGCAGAGCCGCCGTGGCGGAGTGGCGCATCTTCTCGATCTCGTCATTGATGGACGAGTCTTTTTCAATATAGGTATCGCTGGACGGCACATAGGCTTCCGGCTGGTAATAATCGTAGTAACTCACGAAATACTCCACCGCGTTGTCCGGGAAGAACTCTTTGAACTCCCCGTAGAGCTGGGCGGCTAAGGTTTTGTTGTGCGCCAGCACAAGCGTCGGCTTCTGCACCCGCTCGATCACGTGGGCCATGGTGTACGTCTTGCCGGTGCCGGTGGCGCCCAGCAGTATCTGATGAGGCAGGCCTTCCCGCAGCCCCCGGGTCAGCGCCTCTATCGCCTGGGGCTGATCCCCCCTTGGCTCGTAGTCGGAGACCACGCGAAAAGGCTTCCGCTCGCCCTGATAAACCTGTTCTACTTCCATAACGCGCTCCTTATCTTTCCCAAATCGTAATAAACAGTAGAAAAATCCTCCCGAATCGGTTATCCTTATTATAACAGAATTATGTCAGATTTCCCCCCGGAGGTTTGCCCTTGACGATAACGCTCCATATGATACTCGACGAACTTGGCCGCGAATACGAAATCCTTGACGCCCCTCAGGCCAACCCCTCATTTGAAAGCGCGGAGCTTTTAGCTCCGCGGGGTTCGGATCTGTCCGGGCGGAAGCTGCTGGTGAGCGCCCTTTCCGACGCCATGGCGGCAGCGGATAATCAAGAGGGCTTATATTTTCTGTGCGCTGATGATCGGGCCGCAGGCGAAAGCGGCGCCCGGGATGGGAGCCGGGAGGAGGCTCCTGAAGCCGGCTGCGTGGCTGAGGCGGCCCCTGATACCGGCGGCGCCGATTTAGCAGAGACGGCTCCCGGGGGCAGGGGGGGTATCATCATCCTCGTCAAAGGCAGCGTGGATCTGACGGAGCTTTTCAACGAAGTTCAACGTATCTTCGTCAAGATAAACAGCTGGGTCATCGGCATGCAGCGCTCCGTCATGGAGAACGAGGGCGTCCAGGCCCTGATCACCATGAGCGAGTCCATCATCGGCAACCCCATCACAGTGATGGACCCTACTTTCAAGCTGTTGGCCCATACCATGAATATCGAGACGGACGACGAAGTGACCAACGCCCTCATCCGGCACGGTTATCACCCGGACGAAACGGTCAAGCTCTTTTTCCTCTTCCGCCGCTTCGAGCAATTCGAGCAGGAGGGCGGCATCGTCGTCACCGAGGACAACGTCACCTCGAAATACGTGACGGTGAGAAAAGTATTCCACTATCGCGATACCTACTCCATCCTGGCTGTGATGATTTGCAGCGAAAAGCCCGTATCCGAGGGTCTGCTTGACCTGTTTAACCTGCTGGTCGGCTATCTGCAGATCTATGTCGCCCGGCACTATCCCCCGGAAGACGAATCCATCTCCATGAAGGCGCTGATCAGCGACATCCTTGAGCAGAAGTCCATGACCGAAGACGAGATCCGAAGCCGCGCGCCTTACGCCGGGCTTGCCCTCCACGCGAACTACGATATGTTCCTCATCTCCTTTGACGGCGAGATCAATATCCCCCTCGGGCGGCTGGTCCAGCTCCTTTCCGACCGGGTGTCAGGTTCCTGCGCCCTCTCCTATGAAGGGGATATCCTGATGCTCAACCGCTACGACGGAGCCCTGGGACCCGACCGGGAAAAGCGCCTGGCGTATGTGGACGACGTCCTCGAAGACCTGGCGGCCAACTGCGGCGTCAGCAATAGTTTCACCACGCTCCGGGATATCCCCGCGGCGTATGAGCAAGCCGGAGACGCTATTCGCCTGGGCATCCTCCTCCGGAAGCGTTCCGAGGTCTATACGGAGATCCCCGACCGCGGCCTTCGGTACTATTACGAGGACTACGCGCTTTTCAGCCAGGCCCTGCTCTGCCTGACCCAGCCCCTGGACGGATCGCAGCATACCTTTTCTTTCCGCGCCATCCAGACCTTGGAGTACGAAGAGAAGAAGCATAACGTCCCTTATCTTCGCATCCTCCATACTTATCTGCAAAACGAACGCCGGGCCAGCACCACCTGCGCTCTGCTTTATATGCACCGCAACACAGTTCTGTATCATATCAGCCGCATCGAGGAAGCTTTGGGCGTCACCCTGGACGACCCCGAAGTCCGGCTCAAGCTGCTCACCGGCTTTAAGATACGCGAGCTCATGCGTAGTATACCGTAAAGCACAAAGGGGAGGAGACCCATGAAAGCTAAGATATGGTACCTGTACAACAGCGGCTTTGCCATGGAGACCGCCGGGCACGTTCTCATCTTCGACTACTGGCGGGATACGCCCAGAGGCGCCGGCTTTGAAGCGGGCGTCGTCGACCCCGCCGCGCTGGCGGACAAGGACGTCGTCGCTTTCGCGTCACACAGCCACGGCGACCACTTCAACCGCGACATCCTCAAGTGGCGGGGCGACATCCCTAAGCTGCGCCTCGTCCTCTCCAGCGACATCCGCGCCGTGGAGGGCGCCCTGATGATGAAGCCGGGCAAGACCCTGGCCGAGCCCGACCTGACCGTGCGCACGCTGACGTCCAACGACAAGGGGGTCGCATTCATCGTAGACGTAGACGGTTTGCGTATTTATCACGCCGGAGACCTGAACTGGTGGCATTGGGAAGGGGAACCCGACGACTACAACGCTAAAATGGCGGATAGATATAAGGCGCAAATCGCCCTGCTGGGGGACGAGCCCATCGACGTGGCCTTTGCGCCCGTAGATCCCCGCCTGGAAGAGCAGTATGCCTGGGGCGTCGATCACCTGATGCGGACGGCGGAGGTGCGCCGGGTCGTGCCCATGCACTTCTTCGACAACCCGGCTGTCGTAGACCGCCTGCTAAACGACCCCGTCTCCGACGCCTGGCGCGACAAAATTATCCCGCTGACTAAGCGCGGCCAATCCGCAACAATATCCTGACGCGTCTTTTTCACTTCTGGCTACGCCCGCTTCCGCCATTTATTCGGTCACGTACGAGTGGTACGCTCCCTCATATCTGTCGTCGCTACTCTGTGTTCAGCGCTTGTGCAGAGGAACTGTGATCATTTTGGCCTTGCCAGAAGCAAAAAATCCAGCGTCAGCTTGATGTTCTGCGCGTCTTTTTTACAATTTTCCTTGCATGGTTTACGCCGCTGTGCTTTAATAGGGGTAACGGTTTGCACCAGACAGCGCCGCGCGTGGCGGCGCGGGTAGCATCAGCAAATTATTGAGGAGGGAAAACATGAAAAAAACCAGGATCGCAATTGTTTTTACCCTGGTGTTGGGATTGTTTCTGACTGTCGCCTCCGTCGCGTACGCGGCCGACAAGGAAATCACCATCCTGCACACCAACGACATGCACGGGAGATTTGTTGAAGACGGAAGTATCATCGGCATCGATACCATCGCGGGTATCAAGGCGGGCACGCCCAATTCCCTGCTGGTAGACGCCGGCGACGCCCTTCACGGCCTGCCCTTCGTCACGCTCAATCAGGGCCGGGACGCCGTGACGCTGATGAATATCGCCGGCTACGACCTCTTTACGCCGGGCAACCATGACTTCAACTATGGTTATCAGACTTTGCTGGACCTGGCGAAGCTGGCGGACTTCGACGTCCTCTCCGCGAATGTGAAGAAGGATGGCGCGCCCCTGCTTAAAGCCACTGTCGTCAAAGAGATCGACGGCATTAAGATCGGCTTCTTCGGCCTCTCCACCCCCGAGACCCTTTACAAAACCAACCCCCTCAACGTAGCCGGGCTGGTCTTCGACGACCCGGTAGCCTGCGCCAAAGCGGCGGTAGCTGAGCTTCAGGGGCAAAACGTCGACCTCATCGTCGCCCTGTCCCACCTGGGCACGGACGACGCCAGCGAAGAGACAAGCATCAAGGTAGCCAAAGCCGTCCCCGGGATCGATATCATCATCGACGGCCACAGCCACTCCCAATACGACGAAGGCCTGCTGGTAGGGGACACCCTCATCGCCAGCGCGTTCCAGTATGAAAGCTTTGTCGGCGTCGTAGTCGTCGGCTTCGACGGGGACAAGAAGGTCGTAGAGAAATCCGCTTCCCTCATCGATAAAGAAGCCGCGGCGGAGTATACCCCTGCGGAAGATGTTACGGCTAAGATCGCGGAGATCGAAGCCGAGCAAAGCAAAACCCTCGACGTGGTCGTCGCCAGCATAGGCTACTCCCTGAGCTCAGCCAGGGAGCCCGGCGTCCGTACACAGGAGATGCCCCTGGGCAACCTGGTGGCCGACGCCATGAAGGCGGGGGCAAACGCCCAGATCGCCCTCACCAACGGCGGAGGGCTTCGCGCGGATATCAATGAAGGCGAGATCACCGTCCGGGACGTCATCGCCGTCCTACCCTTCGGCAACTACGGCGTCACCAAGTTTGTCACCCCGGCGCAGCTAAAGTCCCTCCTGGAGAACGGCGTAAACAGCGCCCCCGCTGCAGTGGGCAAGTTCCCCCAGATCGCCGGCTTCACCTTCGCTTATAATCCGGATCTGGCTCCCGGCAGCCGGGTGACGGAGATCGTCATCGGCAGCCAGAACGTGAGCCTCACGGACAATACGACAAAGTATCTCCTGGTCACCAACGACTTCATGGCCGTAGGCGGCGACGAGTATACCGCCCTCGAGCCTATTAAGACGGAAAATGAGTTCAACGCCCTTGACGAGATGCTGCTGAGCTACATCAAAGCCTATCCGGACAGGGAGTACACAGACGTGGAAGGCAGGATCGTCGTGACGGACGCCGTACCGGCGCCCCCGCCCGCTCCTGAGATCAAAGTCACTTTAGACGGCGCGGTCCTCTCCTTTGTAGTGCCGCCTCAGATCATCAACGGCAGGACCATGGTTCCGCTGCGCGCCATATTTGAGGCGATGGGAGCGGAAGTGGACTGGGATCCCGATACCGAGACCGTCACCGCTACGAAAGGCGACGTCGTGGTCATCCTGACCATTGGCGATACCGCGCCCACCGTAAACGGCGAGGTCGTAGAGCTTGACCAGGCAGGCGTCATCATCGACGGCCGTACCTTAGCCCCCCTGCGCTTCGTGGCGGAAGCTTTCGGCGGGGACGTGGATTGGGTCGAAGCGACGAAAACGGCTGTGATCACGAACTGACCAGAATCGGTACAAGTTACCCAAACGCTATCGGATAAGGACGTAAACAAATATTCCAGATGAGTATATATTTACTTATCTGGAATATTTTTCTTGCATCATGACAATCCTTATGTTACACTGTACGTGGCGTTACCGCAGTAACGGCAGGCGGCTGCCCCCGGAAAAGGGGGTGATGCGTATGATAACCTGGGCTGAATTCTTTGGTTTTTGCCTGGTCGTCATCGGCGTCGTGTCCCTGATTATTCAGGTATATAGACGGAAATAGCCGCCAGCTTCTCGACAAGTACGCGGCTATTCCTTAAACCGTAATTTGGAGGGCTACCGTCTGCCGGTAACGCCGCCTTTATGTCATAAGAATATCAGTTCAGCCCGGGGTTGTCAATCATCGGTTTCGCGCTACTCACTACAACAGTATTTCGTCCAAGGTGAAGCGCTCGCCGTGCTTGGGGCCGGGCTCCGCGTCGTCGGCGGGGTACCCCAAAGGCAGGAACGCCACAGGCACGATAAACTCCGGCAGGGCAAACTGCTCGGCGGTCTTCGCCGGGTCGAAAAACATCACCCAGCACGTACCCAGCCCCAGGTCTTGGGCCTGCATCATCATAAACGTGGTGATGATGGAAGAGTCCACGTCGCCGCTGTTGGCGCCGTCGAAGGGCCGCACCCAGGTGGTCTCTTTGTCGTAACATATCAGCATCACCGCCGGGGCGCCGAAGCGGCATCTCGTACAGAGATCCACCTTCTCCAATTCGGCGGTCTCGGTGATGACCTTGATCCGATGGGGCTGCCTGTTGCCCGCTGTAGGGGCGATCCGGGCGGCTTCCAGTATCTTCGCGAGCTTCTCCTGCTCCACGGGCTGGGTCTTGTATTTGCGGACTGAGTACCTGCTCTCCGCCAGTGTAAAGAAATCTGCCATGTTGAAAACCTCCTTTTAAGCACAAAGCACAAAGGGGACGGTTCTTTTGTGTTTTTCAAAAAGCACAAAAGAACCGTCCCCCTGTGTTACTCGTTATAGAAGATGCGGGCGATAGGCGAATCCGCGCCCAGGATCAATGTGTTGTCCCCCCGCCGGAAAGCGACCTTGGCGGCGTCCAGGGCCCGGACGAAGGAGTAGAACTCTGCCCTTTCCTCATTGTTGTACGCCTGGGCAAGAATCTCCATGTATTCCCGCTCCCCTTCGGCTATGGTCTCCGCAGCCTTGGCGGTGGCGTTGGAAATCAGGATGTTTACCGTCTTGTCCGTCTCATTGCGGATGATCCTGGCTTCTTCGTCCCCTTCCGCCGTGTTTTGGGCGGCGATATTGTTACGCTCGGAAATCATACGCTCATAGACGGCGTTTTTGTTGTCGTCCGGCAGATCCAGGCGCTTCGTCTCGATGGCCACCATCTCCACGCCGTAAGCCTCCAGGGCGCTCCCCAGATTCATGAATATCTGCTGGGCAAGGGTATCGCGCCCGCTGATGATGTCCGACTGGGGAAGCCGGCTGATGACGTTCTTCAGGGAGTTGTACGAATTGTTGCCAATGAAGGACTCCGCCTGGACTACGCTGCCCGAGGCCTTGCGGATGAAGCTCAGAGGGTCGACCACCCGCCACAGGACGAAGCTGTCGGCCACCATGCTCTTTTTGTCCTGGGTGATCACGTCGGAGATGGCCATATCATAGTGCCGCACGTCTTTCGGGATGACGGTAGTGGTTTGGATAACGGGTATCTTGAAGCTGACCCCGGATTCGTAAGTGATGCGCTTCACTTCCCCGAACTGCCATACCGCGATGTACTCGTTAGGGTGGGTGATGACCACGCACTGGCGGAAGACAATGAGCAGGATGATAAATCCGACGATGACCACAACCCTGCGAAATATGCTTTTCCGCAGCATATTCATGGCGTCTACAGTCTCCCCGTCCGGCACCACATTTCCTTCGTCCCCCGGCGGCCGGCCGTATTTCCGAAACTGATTCAAATCGATTCTAACCATTGGTAAACCTCCTTGCAGGCTAATGTATAAAAATCATGTGACGCGTCAATTAAATGAATCAAGGGGCAGAATCTTACCCGTCGTCCCCTCGCCGTCGTCGATGACGATCTTCATCCCCGGCAGGACCTCTTCCATGGTCTCGTAAAACATACGCTGGCGGGTCATGACGGGGTTTTTGCGATACTGCTCAAACATGGCGTTGAACACCGCCACCTGGGCGTAAGCCTCATTGATGCGCACCTGCTTCTGGGTCTCCGCTTCTTTCTGGATGGCGTCCACCTGGGCGCGGGCGGCGGGAAGCTGCTCGCTTTCATACTTGCGGGCCTCGTTGATCTTGGTTTCCTTGCCCTGCCTGGCCGTCTCAACATTTTTAAATGCATCCTTGACGATCTCGGTGGGCGGCTCCGAGTCCTGGATGGTGATATTCATCAGTTGGAGGCCAATGTCGTCCAACTCCAGCCGCCTGGAAAGCTTCTCCCGTATCTCCGCTTGTATCTCGCTCTTGCCTGTGGTGATCACTTCGTCCACCCAATGCAGCCCGATGGTATCCCGGATGTAGGACAGGGCCATATTTTTAAAGATGCCCTCCGGGTCGTTGGAGGCGAACAGGTAGCGCTCGGGATTGCTCACCTTGTACTCCAGGAAGAAATCCACATTGACGAAATTGTAGTCGCTGGTGATCATCAGGGACTCGGAGGCGATGGTATCGTTATTCGTCGTATACCCGATATTTAGCCCCCTGGCCGCCATGGATATCTTATGCACCTCCTGGATGTAGGGTATCTTGAAATGGATACCGGGGGTATCCACGATGCTCGCCTTGCCCAGAGTCACCACCACCGCCTGCTCCTGCTCCTCGATGACGTAGTAGCAGTTTAGCCCAAGGGCAGCCACGATGACCACAACAAGGACAAGGTTCATCATCATCAGATACTTTTTCACTGTTTTGATAGACATCATTTCCCCTTCTTACCTCCTCTGACTTGTCTTTTTCGCTTCCGGCTTCGCCCGCTTCCTATGTCTGCTCGGTCATGTACCATCAGAAGTACACTCCCTCGCGACAATCGTCGCTTGCCTTGCCAGAAACGAAAAATACTGCGTCACTTATTTGTCTTTTTCGCTTCCGGCTTCGTCCGCTTCCGGCTTTATTTTGACGCCAGCAGGGACTCCACTGTGCTTTCGCCGTCCAGTATCTTTCTCAGCAGTTCGATGGCTGCCAGCATCTGGTCGTCCTGGTCGCCGTCGTCATCCATCTCCACGATGAAATCCGGCTCTATCCCTTCTCCGTCTATGCAGCGCCCCCCGGGCAGGTAGTACCTGCCTTCCGTCACCCTGAGCCCGCTGCCCGTAGGCAGGTCGTATAGGCTTTGGACGGAGCCTTTACCGTAAGTGCGGGTTCCCACCAGCAGCCCTGCCCCGGCGTCCTGGACCGCGCCGGCCAGTATCTCCGATGCGCTGGCGCTGCCTCCGTTGACGAGTATGGCGTAGGGGACGCCAATGGGCTCCGCGTCCCGGATGTAGAATACCTCTTCGTCGTCCCGCAGGGCCAGCCTCATCAGTACGCCCTCGGGAAGCAGCCGCCCCGCGATGCGGGCGGTAGCCGCCACATCGCCCCCGCCATTGTAGCGCAGGTCAAGAATCACGGCTTCCGCTCCGTCTTCCAACACGCCATCCAGGTGCTCGTCGAACAACTGCCAGGTATTGCCCGCGAAGTAGTCGATATAGACATAGGCGACCCGCCGCCCCGGGAGGTAATCCTCTTTGAGTATGCCCGCCTGTACCGTCTCCAGGGTGATGGTGGCCGTCCGCTTGACCCGGTACTCCTTATCCTCTTCGCCCTCCCTGGCGATGAGCAGGCGAACCCAGGTATCCGGCTCCCCGCGGATCATGGCTATGGCTTCATCTACCGTCAACTCCCGCACCGGCGTATCTTCGACCCGGATGACGGCGTCCTCCGGCTTCAGCCCCGCGTCGGCGGCGCCCGAGCCCGGGCGAACCTCCCGTATCACCAGCCTGTCTTCCATGACCTTGTCCCCGTCCACCGTGACCCCTATGGCCCCTGTGTAACCTTGGGAAGCCATAGCCACCAAGCGGTTTCGGTCCGGGGTCAGGTAGTAGGTGTAGTGGTCGTCCGCCGCGTCCGCCAGGCCGGCGATGGCTCCGTCCAGCATCCGCCCGACGCTCAGGGGCTCCCGGAAGTCCTTCTTCACCAGGTACATGACCTGGACGAAGTCGATGCATTCCCGGGGAAACATAGCAAATATGGTTACGAAAGCCAGCGTCACGAGCACGCACAGGGTCAGGCACAGATTGATCAGGTTTTTGCGGAAGTTATTCAATATAAGATACTCCTAGGCTTACAAACGCAGCTATGACGCCGGATTTGTCGCTTCCGGTAAGGCAAGCGACGACAGATGTGAAGGAGTGTACATCAGGTACATGACTGAACAGATGGAGGAAGCGGGCGAAGCCAGAAGCGAAAAAGACGCGTCATTTGGGGTTGACGTTGTATTTGTCGTTACTCAGCGGATTGACGGCGGAACCGTTGATCATGATCTGGAAATGGAGATGGTTCCCGGTGCTCAGCCCGGTGGTTCCCACGCCGCCCACTTTAGCGCCTTTACTTACTCTGTCGCCAACGGCAACGTTAATGGAGGACAGATGGGAGTACTGGGTCGCCACCCCGCCGCCGTGATCCAGGATGACCGTTTTCCCGTAGCCGCCGTAGGTGGTAGCCATGATCACGTTGCCCGTATCCGCGGCGATCACGGGGGTCCCGGCGTTTGCCGGGATGTCGATGCCGGAATGGAAGCGGTTCGTTTTGTAGATGGGATGGATGCGGTAGCCATAATTCGAGCTGATCTTTGTCCAGCCGGGCACGGGCCACGCCATGGAGCCGCTGCCCAGATAAGCTTCCTTATATTTGTTCTGGATGTCGGCGACGAACTTCTCAAGCTGTTTATTCAAAACTTCCAGCTCGTCCTCGGCCTCTTCGATCAATGCCAGATTATCCTTCAGCTCCCGGGATTTGTTGTTCTGCGTCCCCAATTGCTTGTTTAGCTCGCCTTTTTTCTCCTGGCGGGTCCCCTTCTCCTCCTCGAGGCCGACTTTCGCTTCCTCCAGCTCAGCCTTCTGCGCCTCGAGCTGCGCTTTCTGTGCTACCAGCTCCGCCTTCGCCTGGCGAAGCTCCGCCAGCAGGTCCGCGTCGTTGGCTGCGACCCTTTCCATCAAGTCGTAGCGGGTGAGGAAATCCGAAAGGCTTGTGGACAGGAGAAGCACGTCAAATAAACTCAGATCCCCGTCCCGGTATATGCGGTTCAGCCGCTGGCCCAGGTATTCTTCCCTCTCGTCAACCTCTCCGGTTTTCACCTGTATGTCGTCGGTGAGAAGAAGGATGTGCTCTTCCTTGTCATGTATGCCTTCTTCCTTTTCGTCGATCTGGGCGTCCAGCCCGGCGATCTCCTTCTCCAACTCGGCAATCTGGTTGGTTATCCGCTTCATCTCGCCCAAGAGGGACTTCTGCTGGGAGGCTATGGCTGCCTGCTCTTTCGCCAGGGCTTCCGACCGGCTGCTGATGTCCTCCATCTGCTGCAGGGCCCGCTCCACGGCGACCCTGTCGTCGTGGGACATGTTAAGAGGCATAGACGAACCGACGATTTGGCTCGGCAGCAGGAAAACCCCGAGCAAACACAGGAGCAGCAGCGCTTGTGGTTTTTTGTGTATACGCATAACCGTACCTCGCATTACGTATTGCCGGAAACCTTCATACCCGCAGATACCGGAAGACGCTCAGGAAGCTGCCCAGCAGCCCCAGGCCTCCGCCGTAAGCTAATATATTGTAACCCATGGTAAACAGTATCTCACGGTCCACCAGAAGAGGGATGAAATGTAAATTGTCCACGATATACTTCACCAGCTGCATATAGCCGAAGTATAATATCCCGCAAGCCAGCATGGAACCAAACAGGCCGATGAACACCCCTTCGATGAGGAAAGGCCAGCGGATGTACCAGTTAGTGGCCCCCACCAGACGCATGATGTTGATCTCTTCCCGGCGCGAGTACACCGTCAGCCGTATGGATGTGGAGATCAGAAATACGGCGGCTATGCTTATGCCGATGAGGCCGATGCTTCCGGCCCGGCGCACCCAGCCGGCGGTCTTCAGCAGGTTTTCCACCGTGCCCTGGCCATAGCGGACGGCGTCTATGCCCGGGGTATTGTCCAGCTTTTGTGCCAGGCTCGGCACCAGGTCGGGATAAGCCGCCTTGACCCGGATCATGTCCGGCAGCGGGTTGTAGTCCCCGATGGTCTCGGTGAGATTAGCGTCCGGCCCGAAGCGCCCATTGAGCTTAATGAGGGCGTCCTCTTTGGTCTCAAAGCTGATTTGCGCGATACCCGGCAAAAGGGCGATCTGCTCATAGAGCTCCCTGGCTTGATCTCTGGTATACGCCTGGTCGATGTAGGCGTTGATCTCAAGCTCGGACTCCACCGTGGTCACGAGAAAGTTTACATTGGAGATAAATAGCCAGACCACCCCCAGGAGAAACAGGCTGATGGCCACCGTGGAGATGGAGGCTACGCTCATGACCTTGTTTCGCCACACGCTGCGAAATCCGTCCCGGACCACAAAGCCCACGCTGCTTGCTTTCATGACCCGCCGCCTCCGTTCCGCTCAGCCTGGGCTGAAGCCGCATGGCTCCTGAGCTTCTCCCGGAGGCTGGCCGAAGCGCCGGCGTGCCTGCCGCCCCTGGGCTCCCTGCCCGTGCCCGGCGGGTCGTCGCCGTTATGGTCCAGCTCCGTGACCGCTATGTCCTGGCTCTGCTCATTCCAGATGACCGGGGCATAGGCGCCGTTCTGCTCGTCCCTGACCACGAAGCCGCCCCGGAGCTGGATGACCCGCTTCCTGAGCTTATCCACCATGGTCTTGTCGTGGGTGGCGATCATCACGGTGGTGCCCTGCCGATTTATCGCCTGGAATATCTGCATGATCTCGCTTGACGTCTCCGGGTCCAGGTTGCCCGTAGGCTCGTCGGCGATGAGGATGGCGGGGTGGTTGACCATGGCCCGGGCTATGCCCAGCCTCTGCTGCTGGCCGCCGGAGAGCTGATGGGGATAGGCGTTGCGCTTCTCCTCCAGCCCCAGCATCTCCAGCACCATGGGCAGCCTTTGCCTGATCTGGGCCCGGGTCAGCTCCACGGCTTCCGCGGCGAAGGCGACGTTCTCATACACGGTCCTGGTCATCAGCAGGCGGAAGTCCTGGAAGACGAAGCCGATGTTGCGGCGGTAGCGGGGTATCTCCTTCTGCTTCATCCGGGCGAGGTTTTTGCCGTCCACCATGACTTGGCCGGAGGTGGCGGTCTCTTCCCGGATGATGAGCTTCGTCAGCGTGGATTTCCCCGCGCCGGAGGGCCCCACCAGGAAAATGAACTCGCCTTTGTCGATGTTGAGGCTCACTTCCTGCAGCGCCGTGACCTTGACTTCGCCGGTATAGATTTTGCTCACGTTGAAAAATTGGATCAATGGTCAATGCCTCCCAGTGGATAATGCCCCCAATGGATCAAGCCTCCCAATGGATCAAGCCCGCGCCGCCGGAGGCGGATAAGGAGCGTCAGGCTTTCTTGAGTTGGATCGCTTCTTTCGCTAAGGCCGCCACATGCTCCTTATCCAAGCCGTACAGCTTAAGCAAGTTGGCCGGCGTGCCGGACTGGCCGAAGCGGTCGTAGACGCCAAGGCGAAGCACGGGTACGGGGTACGTCTCCGACAAGGCTTCCGCCACGGCGGCGCCCAGGCCGCCCAGCACGGAATGCTCCTCGCAGGTGACGACGGCGCCGGTCTCTTTGGCCGCCGCCACGAGAGCCGCCCGGTCGAGGGGCTTAACGCAGGATACGTTCAGCACCCGAGCGTCCAGACCTTCCCCCGCTAAGAGGGCGGCGGCTTCCAGGGCCACTTCCGTCATGAAGCCGCAAGCGGCTATGGTCACGTCGGCGCCCCGGCGCAGGGTCTGGATCTTCGTGGGGTCGTAGGCGGCGCCCCCGATGGCTTCGTCGAAGATGACCGGCGCTTTGGCCCTGCCCAAGCGGATGTATACCGGGCTCGCGCAGGCGGCGGCGTAGCGGATCATGGCCTTCGTCTCGGCGGCGTCCGCCGGCACAAGCACCTGCAAGCCGGGGATGGAGCGCATCAGGGCGATATCCGAAAGCATCTGGTGGGACATGCCGTCCTCGCCCACCGTGAGGCCGGCGTGGGTGGCGGCGATATTGACGCTGAAGCCGGAGCCGGCGATGGTGTTGAGTATCTGCTCATAGGCCCTGCCCGCCGCAAATACGGCGAATGTGCTGATAAATACCGTCTTGCCCGCCGCGGCCAGCCCCCCCGCCATGCAGGCCATGTTGGCCTCGGCGATGCCGGCGTTGAAGAAGCGCCCGGGGGCAGCTTTCTGGAATTCCGCCGTCATGGTGGACTTGGACAAGTCCGCGTCGAGGACGACCAGGGCGGGGTTCTCCGCCGCCAGCTCCGCCAGGGCTTTGCCGTAAGCTTCCCGGGTAGCCGGGCCCTGCTCGGCCTTGCCTTCCTTCGCGTAGATCACATACGGGGATACGGCGGCGGCGGGGGCGGCGCCCGGGGCTGCCGGGCGGCTGATGACGTCGGCGTGCCCGCCCATGGCTGCCAGGGCTTGCTCCACCAGGGCGGCCATGGCCTCGGCGCCTGTGGCTGCCGCTTCGCAGCCCAGCTCTTCCATGGCCTGCTTCCACTGGGCTTCGTCCGGGGCCTTGCCGTGCCAGCCGGCTTCGCCTTCCATGAAGGAGACGCCTTTGCCCTTGACGGTCTTGCACAGTACCAGACTGGGCTTGCCTTTGACCTCCTTCGCCCTCTCCAGGGCGGCGCATATGTCGGCGGTATCGTGGCCGTCCACCGTCTCCACATGCCAGCCGAAAGCGGCAAACTTCGCGTCTATAGGCTCCGGATTCATCACGTCGGTGATGTTGCCGTCTATCTGCAAGCCGTTCCAGTCCACGACGCCCGTGAGGTTGTCCAGTTTGTAGTGCCCGGCCGCCATGGCGGCTTCCCAGACCAGGCCTTCCTCCAGCTCGCCGTCGCCCCAGAGGGTGTATACGCGGTAGTCCTTGCCGTCCAGCTTGCCGGCCAGGGCCATGCCCACGGCTATGCTGCCGCCCTGCCCCAGGGAACCCGTGCTGGCTTCCACCCCCGGCACGGAGCCGTAGTGGGGATGCCCCTGCAGGGGGCTATGGAGCTGCCGCAGCGTGGGCAGGAACGCCGGGTCGAAGTAACCCCTGCGGGCCAGGGTGCTGTATTGCACCGGCGCAGCGTGCCCTTTGGAGAGCACGAAACGATCCCGGTCCGCCATGTCCGGCTTCTTCGGGTCGATGCGCATGGCGCTGAAGTAAAGGCAGGCCGCGATATCCGCCGCGGATAAAGAGCCGCCTGGATGCCCGGATTTGGCATGGTACACCATATTTACGATATCCGCCCGGATCTGCTTGGCGATTTCCGGCAGCTCAGCCGGGTTCGCTTTGTTAAGCCACTGTTTTGTCATTCAAAATCCTCCTCTGACTTGTCTTTTTCGCTTCTGGCTGCGCCCGCTTCCTCCATCCACTCGGTTACGTTTCTACATGTCTTCGTTGTCTGCCGCCAGGTTCGCCCCCGCGGCCCTCGCCTTAAGCCAGGCCTCCATAAATCCGGTGATGTCGCCGTCCATGACCGCCTGGACGTTGCCCGTCTCATGCTTGGTGCGGTGATCCTTCACCATGCTGTACGGGTGGAATACGTAGGAGCGTATCTGGCTTCCCCAGGCGATCTCCTGCTGCTCCCCCCGGAGGCTGGCTACCGCCTGCTCCTGCTCCTGGCGCTTCAGATCCAGCAGCTTCGCTTTCAGTATGCGCTCTGCCGAAGCCCTGTTTTGTATCTGGGATCGCTCGCTCTGGCACTGGACCACGATACCGCTGGGTATGTGGGTGATGCGCACGGCAGAGTCGGTTTTGTTTACATGCTGCCCCCCCGCGCCGCCGCTGCGGTAGGTATCCACCTTCAGCTCCTCGGGATCGAGTACGATCTCGTTGTCTCCGTCCTCCAGCTCCGGCAGCACGTCTACCGCCGAAAACGAGGTGTGCCGCCGTCCTGACGCGTCGAAGGGGGATATCCGCACCAGCCGGTGTATGCCTTTCTCCGCCTTCAGGTATCCGTAAGCCTTGTCCCCTTTGATGTGCAGGGTCACGCTCTTGACCCCGGCCTCGTCGCCGGGTAGGTAATCCAGGGTCTCCACGCTGTAGCCCCGGCGCTCGCCCCAGCGGACAAACATCCGCAGAAGCATCTCGGTCCAGTCTTGGGACTCGGTGCCCCCGGCGCCCGGGTGGAGGGAGATTATCGCGTTTCCCTTATCGTAGGCGTCGGAGAACAATACTTCGATCTCCATCTCCGCCAGCTTCCCGGCGAGTTCTTTGAGTAACCCGGCGCACTCTTCCAGATAATCCGGCTCCTCCTCGCTGAGCTCGTAAGCGGTGCGGGCGTCCTCAAGGAGGCGGTCCAGAGCCTGGATCTCATCCAGGGTCTTCTTCAGCGGCGCCAGTCTCTGCGCCGTCTTCTGGGCGTCCTCCATATTATCCCAGAAGCCTGGGGCGCTCATCTTCCCTTCTAATTCCGCTACCTGCGCCTCCTTGCCGGCAGCGTCAAAGAGACCTCCTGAGGTCGGTGATTTTTGTCTTGCCGGATTCCAGGTCTCTCCTGATTTCTGCTGTCATAAGCGAAAACCTCCTATGTTATATAGCTGTTGATACCGAGCAGGCAAAGGATGCGTCCGCCGCCGGTAGCGAAAAAGACGCGTCAGGCGGTCTCACGGCCGCAGCACTTCTTATACTTCTTCCCGCTGCCGCAGGGGCAGAGGTCGTTGCGCCCGATCTTGCTGCTCACGGCAGGCTGCTGCTTCGGAGCCGCCGTCTCGAAAGCGCCGCTGCCGGCGCTGCCCTGGCTTCCCGCGCCTTCCCTACCGCGCACGGCTGCCGGACGCCCTCCGGCGCCCAGGCCCGCTCCGGGCCGCCCGCCCCGCCCCGGGCCGCCCGCGCCCGCGGCGTCCCCCATGGCGGAAGCGCTGTTGTGCTGCTCCACCATATGCCGCCTCTCCTGGGGGCGCTCCACCAGCTGAGCGAAGTACATGATGCGGACGATCTCCTCCTGGATATCGGCGATCATAGATCCAAACATATCGAAGGCTTCATGCTTGTACTCCACCAGCGGATCGCGCTGGCCGATGGCCCTGAGCCCGATGCCCTGGCGCATCTGATCCATGGCGTCCAGATGCTCCATCCACTTTTCGTCCACGACCTTCAAGGTCACCAGACGCTCCAGGTTCCTCATCATCTCTTCGCCTATGTGCCGCTCCTTAGTACCGTAGTCCTCCGCGGCCATGTTCTGCAGCGTCTCCCGGACTTCAGCGGGGTCGAGCTGGCCCTGGTCGATCTGCTCCTTCTTTAGATGATGGGACGGAAGAAAATGCGTATACGCATAATCCAGGAGCCCGGCTACGTCCCAATCCTCCACATAGCGCTGGCCGCCGGCGAATCGATCCACGGTGAGGTTCACCAGTTCCTCCACCATGCCCAGGATAGTCCCGCGCAGATCCGCGTTCTCCAGCACCGCCCGGCGCTGCTGGTAGATGACCCGGCGCTGTTCGTTCATTACGTCGTCATACTCTAATACGTTTTTACGTATATCAAAATTCCTGGCTTCCACACGGCGTTGGGCAGTCTCCAGTGCCCGTGAAACCATACTGTTCTCAATGGGGATGCTGTCGTCCATGCCCAGGCGGTCCATGACCCCCATGATACTGTCGCCTCCGAAGAGACGCATCAAATCGTCCTCCAGGGAGATGTAGAATTGGCTGGAGCCCATGTCCCCCTGCCTGCCGGCGCGGCCCCGGAGCTGATTGTCTATGCGCCGGCTCTCATGGCGCTCCGTGCCGATGATGTGCAGGCCCCCGGCGGCGACTACCGTATCGTGCTCCTTGTCCGTCTCCCGCCTCACCTGGGCTATGCGTTCCCGGAAGTACCGCCGCGCCTCATGGTACTCCTGCTCGTTCTCGTCGATGACGCTGTGGCTGGCGGCTACCTCCACTACCTCGGGTGGGAAGCCCTGCTCCAGCATACCGGCGCGGACGATGAACTCGGGGTTGCCCCCCAGGAGGATGTCGGTGCCGCGGCCCGCCATGTTGGTGGACACGGTCACGGCCCCCAGCCTGCCGGCCTGGGCGACGATCGCGGCTTCATGCTCGTGGAACTTGGCGTTAAGCACATTATGGTTTATGCCCCTCTTACGCAGCACAGCGCTCAAGTGCTCGGACTTCTCCACGGAGATAGTGCCCACCAGCACCGGTTGGCCCGTTTTGTTCCGCCGGATGATATCCTCCACCACCGCGTTGAACTTGCCCGGCTCCGTGCGGTAGATGATGTCGGACATGTCTTTACGGACCATGTCCTTATTCGTCGGTATGGACACCACGTCCAGCTTATATATCTTGTGGAACTCCTCAGACTCCGTCATGGCGGTGCCCGTCATGCCGGCCAGCTTATCGTACATGCGGAAGAAGTTCTGGAAGGTGACGGAAGCCAGGGTCTGGGACTCCTTCTCCACCTGTACCCCTTCCTTCGCCTCTATGGCCTGATGGAGGCCTTCGTTGTAGCGGCGGCCAAACATAAGGCGGCCGGTGAATTCGTCCACGATGATGATCTGCCCGTCCTTCACCACGTAGTCCACATCCCGCTTCATCAATGTACGGGCGTGGAGTGCCTGGTTGATGTGGTGGGCGACTTCGGCGTTTTCCGGCTCGTAGAGGCTGGTGATCTCCATCATGCGCTCTACCTTGGCGGCGCCTTCGTCGGTGAGGACGGAGCGCTTCGCTTTCTCGTCCACCGTATAGTCCGTCTCTGCCTTCAGGCGCTTGACCACGTCGTCCGCCTTGCGGTAGAGGGGCTTGGGCGCGTCCCCTTGGCCGGATATGATGAGAGGCGTCCTGGCTTCGTCGATGAGGATGGAGTCCACCTCGTCCACGATGGCGTAGTGGAGGGGGCGCTGCACCATTTGCGAAGCGTGGGACACCATGTTGTCCCGGAGATAGTCGAATCCGAACTCGTTGTTTGTGCCATAGGTGACGTCGGCGTCGTAGGCTTCACGGCGCTCATTGTTGTCCAGCCCATGGACGATGACCCCCACCTTGAGGCCCAGGAAGCGGTGTATCTGCCCCATCCACTCCGCGTCGCGCTTGGCCAGGTAGTCATTGACGGTGACCACGTGTACGCCCTTGCCTTCCAGGGCATTCAGGTAGCAGGGGAGGGTAGCCGTGAGGGTTTTGCCTTCCCCTGTCTTCATCTCGGCTATACTTCCGTGATGGAGGGTGACCCCGCCCAGGACCTGGACGTCGAAGTGGCGCTGGCCAAGGATACGCACGGAGACCTCCCGCACGGTAGCGAAAGCTTCCGGCAGCAGGTCGTCCAGGGTCTCCCCGCCTTGCAGGCGGCGGCGGAACTCGTCGGTCATGGCCTTCAAGCTTTCGTCGCTGAGGGCCTGCATACGGGGCTCCCAGCGGTTGATCTCCGCCAGGGTCTTCTCCATACGATGAATTTCTTTAGCGTTGCTGTCAAATATATTTTTTAATATACCAAGGGCCATCGAGATCGCACCCGCTTTCATCATTAACTAATCTATTGTATCACCGAATAGGCGGGGAATCAAACGGCTCGGGATTAATTCATCTAATCTTCATCAAACCAGTCATTGACGCCGTCGTCGTCTTCCAGGTCGCTGTCAAACCAACCGTTTACGTCAGTATCGGCGTCAGCGTCGGCTTCGGCGGCGTCATCGTCATCATCGGCGTCAGCGTCGTCGGCGGCGTATTCCTCATCTTCTTCCGCTTCAGTAAATTCCGCCTCGATGGTCTCCCCGGCGAAGTCCTCCCGCGGATTTAGCCTGGCCTCTTCTTCCTCCCGCTTGCTCCTGTCCTCTTCCCGCTTGTTTTCTCTGATTTTCCTCGCCACGATATACGCGGCGGCGATGGGCACGACGGACATGAACAGATAGAAGGCCTGTATCCCTAATGTTTTCATATAACCTTCCTTATCCCTCTGTGATTCTCCTTAACCAATCGTAGGCGTCGTTCAGCTTTCCGACCCCGTCCAATACTTTATAAATGCTGGGGTCGTCATTCGGGCGGCAGTGGTCGGCTCCCTCCACCGCCTCAAAGTGATAAGAGACGCCGGCTTTACTTAGAGCCGCGCAGAAGTCTTCCGCCACGCTGAACCTGACCGCGGAATCCTTCGTACCGTGGGCGATGTAAAACGGCGGCGTATGGGCGTCCAGGTAATCCGCCGTCCGGGTCGCGTGGAACGCGCCGGAAATGCTGATTGTAGCTATCACGCGCGTACTGCTGCCCAAGCCGGCTTTCGCGGCTACGGCTGAAGTTAGGGAGGCGCCAGCCGACGCGCCAAGGAAGGCCAGCTTCGCAGGGTCGAGTCCACATAAGCTCGCATTCTCTCCTACCCATTGAAGCGCCGCCCATACATCGCTGATTTCTAATTCAATATGATCCATACCTGCCAGGCGATAGTTGACTGAGATCATTGCGAAACCGTTGTCGAGCGCCATCAACGCGTAGTCCAGGCTCGATCCCGCGTCTGCCTTATCGCCCATAATGAAAGCGCCTCCATGGGCATAGATAACGGTTGGCCAACCTCCACCTGGCGCTGCGGCGTCCGGAATGTATATATCCAAGTTCTGCTGCCGTGTTCCTCCGGGCAGATACACAAGATCCGGGTATAGCCAATATGTGGTTCCGGCCTTCGTGCTGCCCGCCTTAGCGCCGATTACTCCTTCAAGCTTCATGATTAATCCCCCCTCAATCCTCTTCCGGTTCGGCATTAATTATATCATATAAACCAACGCGTAATATGATATAATCTGTTATACTCCAAAGGAGGTTCCGTCCCATGTATGTACTTGACCGGTTTCTGAAATACGTGTCCTTTGACACCCAGTCCCGCTACGACGCTAAGGTGTTCCCCAGCACGGGCAAGCAAAAAGTTCTGGGCGAGTATCTGGCGGCGGAGCTCAAGGTGATCGGCCTGGCGGACGCAGCCATGGATGACCGCGGCTACGTCTCCGGAACCATACCCGGCAATGTGCCCGGGGCGCCTGTGTTGGGCTTGCTGGCCCATATGGACACCTCCCCCGACGCGGAGGGGGAAGGCGTCAAGCCCCGCATCGTCAAGGCTTACGACGGAGGCGATATCCTCCTCAATGAAGAGAAGCGTATCGTCATGTCCCCGAAGCAGTTCACCGACCTGGCCGGATACGTAGGGCAAGACCTCATCGTCACCGATGGCACGACCCTGCTGGGGGCGGACGATAAAGCCGGCATAGCGGAGATCATGACCATGGCCGAGATACTCATGGCTGACGGATCCGTCCCCCACGGGGATATCCGCGTCGCCTTCACCCCAGACGAGGAAGTGGGAAACGGCACGTTGCACTTCGACCCGGAGCGCTTCGGCGCTGACTTCGCCTATACGGTGGACGGGGGCGGGCCCGGCGAGATATCCTATGAGAACTTCAACGCGGCTTCGGCGGAGGTGGCGGTACACGGGCGCAGCGTCCACCCCGGCGCGGCTAAGGATAAGATACTCAACGCGGGCCTTGTGGCGATGGAGTTCCACGCCATGCTGCCGGCTTGGGAGGCCCCCGGCCATACGGAGGGCTACGAGGGCTTCTACCACCTCAGCAGCTTCGGGGGCAGCGTGGAGCGCGCGAATCTGCACTACGCCGTCCGCGACCACGACGGGCCGGCTTTCGGCGAAAGGAAAAAGAGGCTTGAAGCCATAAAGGACTATTTAAACAGCGTATACGGCGCCGGCGCGGTGGAAGTGAAGATCACCGACAGCTACCGGAATATGAGGGAAAAGGTACTGCCCATGATGTTTCTGGTGGATAATGCCGTACAGGCCATGAAGGACGCGGGCATGATTCCCGCCATCAAGGCCACCAGAGGCGGCACGGACGGCGCCAACCTGTCATGGAAAGGCCTGCCCTGCCCTAACCTCTGCACCGGCGGGCACTACTTCCACGGGCCTTACGAGTTCATCGCCGTCCAGTCCCTGGAGCGCGTGACCCATATGCTGGTCAGGCTGGCGGAGCTCAGCGCGAAGCAATAACACAGAACACAAAGGGGACGGTTCTTTTGTGTTATCCGAAAAACACAAAAGAACCGTCCCCTTTGTGTTCCTTTGTGATACAATGATCTCATGGATAAGCCGACTCGGGAACAACAGAAATCCTTGTACATAAGGCTGCTGCTTCGCGCCGTGATCCTCGCGGCCGCCCTGCTGCTGCTGAAGTACGCCCTGCCCCAGCTCCTGTCTCTATTCGCTCCGTTTATTCTCGCCTACCTGATGGCCCTTGCCCTCGATCCCCTGGTCAGCCTGGTTCACAAGCGCTTCGGCTTCCCCCGAAAGCTGACGGCCATCATCCTGGTCATTCTGCTATTTCTCAGCCTGGCGGCTCTCATCGTCTGGTTCATCTACACCATCGTGAGCGAAGCAGTCTCCCTGGCGGGAAACATCCAGTCCATATGGGACTCCATGACCCTGGCGTTTAATATAATCAACGCCCGGCTGGTTTGGCTGCTGGACTTCATGCCCAGCGGCACGGAAACCATACTGGCTAACGTCAACGACGGCCTCTTCCAGTGGCTGCAGGACGTGAGCGGGGATTTCGTCAACTCTATCGTGTCCAGGACGGCGGCCGTCACGACAAAGGTTGGCAGCGTACTCATCGGGGTCATCGTGTTCATCATGGCGGCCTACCTCATCACCGCGGAGCACAGAACCATCGGCGACCTGACGAGGAAGTACCTGGGCGACAGAGTCTATGACCGGTTTAAAGTGATCAAAGCTTCTTTCCGGTCAGCCGTGGGCGGCTACCTGAAAGCCCAGCTTCTGCTTTCCCTGCTGGCTTTCGGGGTCATGCTCATCGCCCTGGCGGTGTACGGCCAGGGTTACGCCTACCTCATCGCCCTGCTGCTGGCTATCATCGACTTCCTGCCCATCCTGGGCACAGCCGTGGTGCTGGTGCCTTGGGGGCTCATCGAGATGGCAGGGGGAGATTTTGTCAAGGGGATATTTCTCTGCGCTTTGTCCGGAGGCTTCTTTGTCCTCAGGAAACTGGTAGAGCCCAGGATCGTTGGCAGCCAGACGGGCCTCCATCCCCTGGCGGCGCTGATGAGCATTTTTGTAGGCATGAAGATCATCGGCATATGGGGCGCCGTATTTGGCCCAATCGCCCTGATGATCGCCGTCAGCGTGGTCAAGTCCCATGTGTTTGATTCCACGGTGGCGGACGTCCGGGAGGCTTTCGGCGACCTGGCGCAGCTCCTGCGCCGGGCGTGACTGTTGCCCTTGGCGCGTCTCTGGCATACGGAGCGCCGGCGCCCCGCGCGCTATATCCGCCAGTACAGCTCCTCAAGCCTGTCGATATGCGCCCTCAGCGCCGCCTTGAGCTCGCTTGTCAGACCGTCCCAGCTATAGCAACGCAGGGCGCGGCCGAAGTCGTCGTTCATCTCGCTGATCACCGTGAGCAGCAGCAGCGGCTCAGCGGCTTTAGCCCCGGTCTGCCGTATCTCTTCCCCGGGCGCCGGCGGGTCGTGCTTATTCCTGTGATTTTCCCCCATGCGGTTCACCCTTTCCAATCCAGGAAACCGTGTAGACTATTGAAGCGCTTGCCTGTACCGCTTCCTACGCCTATACTATAAAGCCTAAAGTAACTCGAAGGTCAAGAAAGCTTTCTAAGTGCATCATTCGCAAAATAACTACGCATACTTGCGACCTTTTTTCCGCTATACTGCGTTATTCGTCAGTTAAGTACCCCCTACGGGGACTACTGATGTGACGCAAGCGTCACAAATATAGGTTGCCACAGCGGGTATTCGCCTTCCTCACGCCTTGTATATCGAAAAAAATCACGAAACCTTCATAATAAGCCCGCTTTTTCGCCCTGGTTTGCATGTATAATAGCCCTGATACTCCGCGATGACCGCGGAAGGCCGGCGGCGCCCCACGGCGTCCAAATCTAATTCAAAGGAGCACGACCTCTCATGAGCCGTAAAACGAGAAGTAAAGAGCAGAAGGAGCGCGAGATACGCGCAGCCATGGATCCCCGGCAGCGGGAGTTGTTGGAGCAGCGCGAGTTGGCTAAACGCGAGTTGCTGGAGAAGCAGCGGGCGGAGCGCCGGGAGCAGCAGGAGCGCGCCCTGGGCGAGCGCTTGAGGAAGAAGCGGCTGAAGCAGCTGAAGAAGGGCTTCGCCATCGCCGCCGTCCCTGTGGGCCTTGTAGCGCTTATTATCATACTGATCACCGTACTACGCCCGGTGACCACGGTATTTTCCCATAGCGACTGGCTGGACGACCGCGGCTTCTGGAAAGGGATACGCGCCCTGGACTACGCGGACAGCTTCGATTATGACGGGCTGCAGATCCCCGCCGACGTCCATCAGGTGTCCGACGACGAAGTGCAGAGGGAGATCGACTATATCTTATCCGAGTTCGCCATGCCGTACCACATCACCGACCGCCCGGTCATGGACGGGGACGAGGTCAATATCGACTTTGTCGGGAGCATCGACGGGGAAGAGTTCCCGGGAGGCTCTACCGAAGGCATGGGGGAGGACGTGACCATCGGTCTCACGGAGTACATCGACGACTTCCTGGAGCAACTCGTTGGGCATACGCCTGGGGAGACCATAGACGTGGAAGTCACCTTCCCGGAGGACTATCATGAGGAATCCCTACAAGGCAAAGAGGCTGTATTTATCACGACCATCAACTATATCAAGGAAGATTCCCTTCCCGAGTTCAACGATGAGTTTGTCCGGGAGTACCTTACCGCCGAGCACGGCTGGTCGACGACCCGGGAGATGTGGAACGACATATCGTCCAAGCTCAAGCAGAGCGCCATAGAGGAGTATGTGATCAGGCACCTGGCAGCAGGGGCGGGCCTGCACTCCATACCCAACCCCATCATCGAGTACCAGAAGCTGGCCATGTTATCCACCTATCAGGGGTATGCGGATTCCTACGGTATGTCTCTGGATGAATTCATCAGCGTGTACGTGGGTTACGCCGACGCGGAAGACCTGGTGGAATCCAGCCAGGACGCCTTTGTCGAAGGGGCATTGTACGCTTTGGCCATACAGGCGGTGGCGGAAGACGCCGGCTTATCCGTGAGCGGAGACGACCTGACCGCCTTTTTCATCGAGGAGACCGGGGACGGGGATTATTCCTTATACGAACAGCAGTACGGCTTGCCCTACTTGAAGCAGCTTGCCCTCAACAAGAAAGTCGTGGATTATGTCGTCGGCCGCGCCGTGTTGTCGTAGGACGCAAATCAATAACGTGAGGAGGCAACCAAATGGCCGACAAAGCAAGTAGGCTTTCCAGTGACGATCCCGTTGGTCATTTCGACAATGAGCCATCCGATAACTTCGACGCCAAGCCAGTCGGCGGGGCTATCAGCGGGCCAAGCAGCAAGTCGACCGGTAGTTCTGCCCTATCCGCGTTGTTTCTGGATTTCATGGTAGCGAGCGGCGCCCTGCTCTTCGGGGACTTCACCCTGAAGAGCGGCAGAAAATCCCCGTATTTCATCAATACGGGGGAGTACAAGACCGGGGCGCAGCTCGCGAGGCTTGGGGATTTCTACGGGAAGCTGATCCAAAATTCCGTCCGCTCCCCGGAGTCCGCCGGGGACGTGGACGAAAAGCTGGACGATGAGGCTAAGGCTTTGGTCAACGGCCGAATACGGGCGAAGTACGACCTGCTGTACGGGCCTGCGTATAAAGGCATCCCCCTGGCGACGGTAGCCGCCTCCAGGCTCGCCGCCGACGGGCTTGACCTGTACGTGTCGTACAACCGTAAGGAGCGCAAAGACCACGGGGAAGGCGACCTGATCATGGGCTACAAGCCAAAAGACGGCGACCGCATCGCCATCATCGAAGACGTCACCACAGCCGGCACCTCCATCCGGGAGACCGCCGCGCTATTGGAAGATCTGGGCATCGGCGCGAAGATCGCCGCCCTATACATATCCGTGGACCGCATGGAGCGGGGCAGCGGCGGCGGCAGCGCCATCGCCCAGCTCAGGGAGGAGCTCGGCGTGGAGGTGTACGCCATCGCCACGGCGCAAAACATCATCGAGTATCTCGACGCCCAAGCCGCGCGGGCAAATCAGGCTGCCCAGGCTTCCGGCGCCAGCGGCTCCGGCATCCCAGGCGCCGCCGGCTACGCCGCGGCGATGCGCAAGTACCTGGACGAGTACGGCGCCATCGGGTAAGCAGTAGATGCCCGGCGGCAGCCGGGACTTGGCGTCGCGCCATCGCAGCCGCCACCCCCTACTCATCTACTTCGCGCAAATCGGTTGTACACTGCGGCTAGGGCCCGCTCCGGCAGCAGCCTTATGGGTATGCGCGTCGCTACATTCCCCGCGAACTCCGCGGCGTTGATCAGGCCCAGATCCAGCAGCTGCCGCTGCATGCGCCACTCGGAGCGTATATACGAGCCCCCCCGCCGCCGGGCGTACATACCGGCGCCTACCCGGGCGTGGACAAGCACGTCGGGATGGTTGGCGCAGACCGCGCCGCCCCGGATCATGCGCGTCCACAGGTCGTAGTCCTCAAACCACGGGAAGTAGCGGTAGTTCCCTGCTGCCAGGGCCGACTCCCGCCTGAGCATGACGGTCATACTGTTGAACGGGTTCCTCCTCTTCGTGAAGCGAAGGACGTCGTCGTGCCCAGTAGGCACCGAGCGCAGGGCCACGGCCTGCTCCGGGCTCTCCGCAAACTCCGCGATCTGCCCGCCCACCAGACACAGCGCCGGGTTCTCGTTGATCATCCCGAGCTGCTTCTCGAAGCGATCCGGCGCGCATATGTCGTCGCTGTCCATGATGGCCACCCAGTCGTGCTTCGCCGCCCTGAGCCCCTCAGCCCTGGCCGGGCCAAGGGTCACGTTTTCCGGCAGGGCGACGATGTTCATCTCATGGGGAAACCGAACGCCGGCCAGGACGGCTTCCAGCTCGCCGGTGAGGGGCCCGTCCTTGACCACCACCCATTCGTCGGGCAGGACGGTCTGGGCCAGTATGCTATCCACGCACCGGGCGAGGTAAGCCGGGTCTTCTTTCGCGTATAAACACATCAATAAGGAGAATGGCTGCTTCATGCCTGTATCATAGCATTTTTTCCGTTTTCTCGCCAGCGACGTATACACATTGAACCCTCGCACGGATCGACAAACATGTCTTATCGTGCAATTTCAGCTTATTGGTATATATGGACTTGTATAAGCTGATTACAAATGAGGTTTGCGAAAGCAACCTTCATTTCGGTGCTTGACCTATCACCGCCGGACTCCCGGTAGATTATCAACTATATCATCTGAGCGGGTAATATCCACACATTGTCGGCGAGCGGTAGCCGTTCCTTAGCAAGACATATGACCGCGCCCGTTCCAACTTTCTTGGTAGGGATGTTATCAAGGCGGCGGAAGGCATTGAGCATTGACCTTGTGGGGTCGCTCGTTGTCTTTATTTCTATTGGATGAAGATAGTCCCCGTCAGCTATAACTAAATCTATCTCATTCTTATCCGTATCGCGGTAATAATAGAGCGGAGGTTTAACGACGCCGTCGTTGTAGTAGCTCTTGAGGACTTCGGCAAAGACGAAGCTCTCAAAGATATGCCCCCACATGGCGCCGTTCGTTAGCTGTTCCGGGGTATTCCATCCTAACAACCAGCAGGCAAGACCTGAATCGAGGAAGTATAACTTCGGAGTTTTTACCATCCTTTTATTCAAATTATTGTAATAAGGTTCCAGCAGATAGACAAGTCCGCTGGATTCCAGCACCGAGAGCCATGCCTTAATTGTCTTAACATCCTTCCCGCATATCTCTGCTATGGTAGATAGGTTTAGCATCTCTCCCGTTAATGACGCGGCTGCCTTCACAAACTTTATAAACGCCGATTCATCCTGGATATTAAGAACGTCTTTTATGTCCTTTTCAATGTAGGTTTGAAAATAGGAACTATAATAATCCGACCAATCATGCAAATCGCTTTCGGTTTCGTGTAATTCAGGGAAGAAGCCTTTGTGAATGAACGATACGATCTTTGAATAATCGAATCCGATATTACCTTTCTCACGTTGCCCCATACGCTCCGGCACAGGAAGAAATGGCTCACGGTAATAACTTTCCGCAAGTTCCCGTATAGACAGCCCCAGCATCCTAATGACTCCTGCCCGCCCCGCAAGACTGTCGCTAATATTCTTCATTAGCTTCATGCTCTGAGAGCCGGTTAGGTAGAATTGACCCTTCATCTTATCTTCATCAACTATATCCTTGATATAATCGAATAACTCAGCTGCCTTCTGTATCTCGTCCACGATAACGGGGGGCTTGTTTACATTAAAAAACAGCGAAGGGTTCTCCCGCGCGCTTTCACGCACGAGGGGTCGGTTCAGCGCGACGTAATTTATGTCCTTATAAACTTCTTTAAGCATTGTGGATTTACCTACCTGCCGCGCGCCAGTTAAGACGATAACAGGCTTACGCTTGGAGATTCGTTCTACTACAGGTTCTATATGCCTATGATAATACATAAAATATCTTCCTCACCAACTGCTCGATTATATTGGAATTCAATTCCATTATACACACATCAGTATCGGACGTCAACATGCAGGTTCCATCGTCACTGTGAACTTCTACATGCACATCAATATGGAGAATGGCTGCTTCATGCCTGTATCATAGCATTTTTTCCGTTTTCCTGCCAGCGGCGTATAGCCTATGTAAGGAAGCAAAACTATCGGATATTATAACCGGCTTTATATTGGATATAATCGCCCAGATAATCCAGATTTTCTAAACACGTTTAAGAACACATTTAAAACTGAAAAGTCATTTTCTATGCGATTGGATTCACGAGGGGGAACTAATGGAGTATTCGGATATTTCGCTAACGATATTGACTGCCAGGGAATGCGGGATTTTCAAATCAAACGCGTAGTTGTCGATAACGATCTTGTTATCGTCAGCGGCCTTGCGTGGAAAATACCGCCTTAGCGGATAGAACCGTCGATATCAGCATGCTGACTAATCATAATATTTCGTTAGATCAAGAACAATTCTATCAACAGCAAGCCTTTGAGTGCTTTTAGGGGCTACGATTGAGGTTTGCCTGCGTCAGATTCGTGATTAGAATTACTGTATGATCCGCTTATTGACCTTCGAGCGGCTTGAACCTCTATGATATAGATGCAGGCCTACGCCGATTTATATCAGAAGGGGTGGTTTTATATGATCAATATCATCATTGACGAGGGGTTCAAAGGCTTATTACCCGAGCTTGACCCGGAAACATTCAAACTGCTGGAAGAAAATCTCATCGAAAATGGCTGCAGGGACGCCCTGGTCCTCTGGGAAGATATCCTGATAGACGGACACAACCGCTATGAGATTTGCGTGAAACACGACATCCCGTTTCGAACCGTCAATAAAGACTTCGCTTCCAGGGAAAACGCGCTGATCTGGATCATCACAACGCAGATATCCCGGCGCAACATGACGCCGATGCAGCTCAGCTACTACCGGGGCGTCCATTATCATACGGATAAAAAAATCATTACCAACGTGGTCGGCAGAAACCAATACAGCGAGGTTGAGGCTCACAGTGAACCTCAACCAAAAATGAAATCAACAGCCGAGCGTCTGGCGAATCAGTACAATGTATCGCGGGCTACAATCAAGCGCGACGCCAAAGCAGCTGAAGTAATCGACGCCATAGGCGAGACCTCCCCCGAAGCCAAGAGAAAAATCATTTCCGGCGAAATGAATATCGACAGAAAGTATCTGAGGGGGCTCGCGTCCAATCCCAACGAAGACCTCCACGCCATAGCTGCGGAAATTTACGACGGCACGTTCACGAAGAATAAGCCCGATCCGCAGGCAAACGATATAGAAGGCAACAACGGTGCGGCTACAGCCGTAACCACCGAAGCCGCGGCAGAGGCACAGGCGCTGAGCGTCGCGATCGCCGAGGTAGGCGACTGCTTCTCCGCCGGGCTGCTGCTGGTCAACCGAAGCGTCGATATAGCGGAGCTGAAAGCAGCCCTGCGCTCCGGCATCGACGCCCTGGAAGACCTGTACCGGAGCATGTGAACAAGCGCCGGTACACGTTTTTGTTTTCGTACTCAAAGGTCAACTACGCGGGTTATCCCAACGCGATAAACAATCTCCTTGTGTGCCTTTTTTTGTTATGCTATATTAATTGTGTTAGTTCTCTCTGATAGGTGTGAAATGAAAAAAGCGAAATGATCGTTGTTGAAGACTATTATTTAGATGACTTTATATGGAGCGAGTTTTAGGTTGTCGCCTCGTAAAGCACGATAAAATAGTGCGGAATCTCCAGATTGCTAATATAGGGAGTATGGTAGTGAAGCAAACAAATGCCCCAAAACCTGTTAAAGGAAATCAAGATCTGAATTTAAATCACCTGAAAGCATTTCATCATCCTGCCGGTAGTAAAACATCTTCAATGATAATCGTCCCAATTGATGAAAAATCCGCATCCATTTCCATAGACTTTACCGGGGATAATTTGCCTGACTATGCAGGCTCATGTATTGAATTAAATAATGCGAACTGGAGTGGATTACTCAATGACGGAAATCTTACATTCAACGCTTTAAGCCGGACGGAATTGGCGGACGGCTGTTTTGTTGTTCAATTGAAATCAGGTGAAAACAATATCACAATCGGTTCGCGTCCAATTGATCTCAGGGAAAACAATCAACCTAATATAATACCATTGAAAGCCTTCTCATCAGATGAAGCCCTATTCCAATCAATGACAGAGCTTGTATTTTTACTATATCCCAATATCATTAAGAATACAGGGAAAATTGAGATTTCTAGTGTCAGAATAGAAATGAATAGTGAAACGCAAAACAGCGAAAGAGTCGCGGGTGATAAAAAACATCCCGAACATTCAACCGACAGTGATTCCGCAATAGATAGCGAACATAAGGTCATGCGCTTTATCAAAAAACATATCCCCTGGGTCTTCAGCGGAATCGGCGTTCCCGTGTTGTTGCTGATCATTAACCTGATATTCGGCGCTATTCAATCAGGCGATCCAGTCGGCCAGTCAGAAAAACAAGAAGCTGCCGAATCCAGCAGCAGCGCGCCGACAATCACAATCGACATTACCGATCTCCCAGATGATTCGGAAATGACGGCGTTCAAGACTATTCCGGATAATCCGACGCCGGAAGGCTTTTTATCCACGAACGATATATTTGTTATTCTTAACAGAACAGATCAATATTTCGATGACGAAGGCGTGCCGCATAATACGCATTATGGCTACTCATCTGTCAATGTCATCACGCAAAATAACAGGGATACAAAAGCCGTTCTGAGTAAATTCACCGCTCACGTAGAGAATTATTCAGTAGACGAAACGCCCCATTTTGATTTTATCGCATACGTAAACGACGGCGTGCTGGACGTATATGTGCACAACAACGGTTGGGGTCCCGCGGAGGATTATTGTTTTGCGTTATCGTTTAATCATTATTTGCCCTATTTGGATATAAAAACTCCACTAAACCAGTTTGTCATCAAATCTGACAGACTCGTTACTGTAATCGATCAAATAGGGTCAAGAGATATAAAAAGGCTGTTCAGTATCAGCAGAGACGACTTTGATTCGTCATTCACCTCGCCGGATCAGGGAATCTCAGTGGAAATATTCTTTTCCGGTGAGCTGAGCGACTATAAAGGTTCTGGACGCGCGTCTATGAGAGATCGACTCGGTTATTATGATATCTATCTTACGGATAGCGGTTTTGTCGCACGGCGAGAAGAAGACCTGCCTCTCGGTTCGTTGCTACTGGATACCATTTATCACCTAACAGTAAACAAAGACGGTAAATATGAATACGCGATCACGCATACTGCTGACGAGTACGACCTGGATTACTTTACCATCGATATAGATTCCGACAAATCATGTACGTTTGATTTGACCGTATCGATTGTTTATGATTCCGGTAAAAGCGTTGCTTCGAGCGTAATCCCTGTCTCTATCACCCGTTATACGGACTTAGCCGATATCGACACACTTCATGAAATCAATCTGGAATGACCACGCTTTCCCCTTCAAGTGATAGCATTTTTCTACAGTATATGCTATCATTTTTGGGTGAAAACCTATCTCGCGAACAGGTCGCCGATGAAGCAAATATTCACCAACTAACCAAGGGGCCGATATGCTGACAAAAAAAAGGCTCGCGTTAGCGACAATCATCACCGCGGTTATCTGCTTTGCATTATTACAGTTCCTGCCGGAAAGCGTAGTGGGATCCCGGGGGGACAACGCGCTCATGTTCGCTTTCAAGGTCGGGTTCTTAAGCGTAAGCGCGGCAGTCACCATCGCGATGATCCTTATCCTGGTATTCAGGAAAGAGATCATCCTCGGGCAGCTCGCCTCATTCAGCCGTTATAAGTATTTTTTGCAGCTGCTGGTGAAGCGGGATTTCGTGACGCGTTATAAAAAGAGCTTTCTGGGCGTGTTATGGTCCCTGCTCAACCCGCTTCTCACCATGCTGGTCATGACGCTGGTGTTCTCCTATCTGTTTCGCTTTCAGATTGAGAACTTCCCTGTCTATCTCCTGAGCGGGCAGATTGTCTTCGGCTTCTTCAACGAATCCACCACCCAGGCGATGAATTCGGTCATCGCGGCGGAAAACATCATCAAGAAAGTATATATCCCGAAGTATATCTTTCCGCTGTCCAGAGTGTTGTCCTCGCTGGTCAATCTGTTCTTCTCTCTTCTCGCGTTTTTGATCGTGTTCGTCATCACCGGGGCGCCGTTCCGCTGGACGATGCTGCTACTGCCCATACCCATCCTTTATACCTTCGCGTTCTCTCTGGGCATAGCCATACTGCTGTCTTCCATGTCGGTCTTCTTCCGGGACCTGAACTATCTTTACGGCGTATTTCTCACCTTGCTCATGTACCTGACCCCTTTGTTTTACCCTATTGAGATTATCCCCGAGAAATTGTTGCCTTTCATGGGCTTTAACCCCATGTATCATTTTGTGGACTATTTCCGGAGCCTGGCGCTGTGGGGGATCGTCCCCGGATTGTGGGCCAATGTCGTCTGCCTCGGGTTCTCCCTGGCGGCGTTATGCTGCGGCCTGTATGTGTTCATGTCCCAGCAGGACAGGTTCATACTTTATTTGTGAGCCGCTGACTAAACCTCCTGCATAGATGTTTTGGGAGATTGAAAAACAATAGTTATGAGGGTAAAGCAAAAATGGCTAAAGAAGTTAGAGTCAATAAAAATATAGATCAATTACTTGAAGATTTTCGAGATCAGATGATGCTTCTGGAAGATTCATCTCGTTCTTTTGACAATGAAAAATATCGTGAAGCAAAGAGAATCGCTGTGAGCTTACGCATTCTATTGTGTGATGAAGGAATGCAGAAATCACTTCTTAGCCAGCTAAATATAAAAGGCATTCCTCTTCTTGATACATCAAGTGGGTATTCAAAGAACAACTTATTGACACAAACGTGCCTATTGATGATGAGGTTAGGATCTGGGGGTGGAAAATATCTTCCTCATTTTGACAATTTGCATCAAAAACGGTTTATTCCTTTTGATAGCTGGTGGAATGGCATTGTTATAGCAGATAAAAAAAGAAATACTATCACTAGGGGAAAACTAATTCGATTTATGGCGGATGAAGATGGCGGAGCACATGTCGACGCAGCGCTTAGTGAATCTTATTACGACTTGAAATATAATAATAGTCTTGTATGGGTTCATTTGAAACCTGATGGGGAGGAGCGTCCTTTGATTAATGATCCTGCACAGATGACGATAAGGCAAATAAGTTATGAGTTAATGTATTCATTGAAAACGAGTAAGAACCCCATTATTAAAAATATGAAACTTAGTGATTTATTTCTTTTTGACGAATCGAAGTATTGAGTAAGCCTAATTAATGTAATAAATGGTTACAGTTTCTACCTAGATGTATTATTTCGGGATTCTAGGTTACTATCATTTCTTCATGAAACCCTACCTTGTGACCGGGGGCGCAAATAAATAATCACAGAATGAGGAGACATATTATGAACGGAAAACTATTTGTGTTAAATGAAGGTGAAAGCCTTATCGAATTATCTCATGAGCTCTATGAAAATGAGAAATCACTCCAAGAATTGATTGAAAAGTATCCTCAGCTCCTTGCCGGGGATCAGATTAATCCGGACAACCCGCGTCAATGGTTATTTATCTCGCGGGAAATGGGCGTTCCTGATGAACTAGACAGCAGCGCTCGCTGGTATGTCGATCATCTCTTTATCGATCAAGATGCCATTCCCACTTTAATTGAAGTAAAACGAAGCGTAGACACAAACATCCGCCGAAAGGTCATCGGACAAATGCTTGACTATGCCGCAAACGCTATTCAGAATTGGCCCATCGAAACAATAAAGCAAATTTATGACAACATATCAGCTAACGACGCAATCACGAAACTCTCTGAATTAGGTATTCAACATGATAGTGAAGATGCCTTTTGGGAAAAGGTCAGCGTAAATCTGCGTTCAGGAAAAATCCGTTTGATTTTTGCAGCGGACATGATTCCGTCGTCCCTTCAAATCATCATCGAGTATCTGAACAGGCAAATGATCGATACCGAGGTTTTGGGGCTTGAAATCAAGCAGTTCAAATCCGAAGAAGGCCTAATCACATTAGCGCCCAGTATAGTCGGTAAACTCGCAAGTTCAAAGCAGAATAAACAATTAGAGTCAAAATACTGGGATGAAACAAGCTTTCTTGAACAGGTTTCAGTAGTGAGCAGCGCAAAAGTTGTTGAGACATGTAAAAAGCTTCTATCGGCATTCCATGATCTTGACTGCTCGATCTGGTGGGGGAGAGGAAAACAGTACGGCGGATTTACCCCTATCTTTGAGAGCCAGCAACGTCACTTATTATGTTACGTATATAATTGGGACAAATACACCCGAATCCAAATGCAGTTTGGGAGCATGAAATCTCCATTCAATAATGATGAGTATCGAACAAAACAGAAAAAATTGGTCGAACGCATATCCGGAATAAATCTCTCCGACAAAAAATTAAGCAAGTATCCAAGCTTCCTGGTCGATCATTTATGCACTGATGAGAGTTTCGATTTATTCATCGATACAATGAAAACATATATCAATGATATCAGGGATGCTGAGGGAATGTGAGCAGTGTCGAAAACTCACGTTACTTGAGGTTGCCCATAATTTAATTGAGGTGTAACAAAGAAATATACTGAAACCAAGAAGGAGTTTGCGATGATAATTGGAGTGATCGGATTAGGTTATGTAGGACTTACTCTCGCGATAAAGGCTGCTGATTGTGGAATAACAGTATATGGTTCTGAAATCAATAATACTATCAAGGAGAGTTTGAATAATCAAAAAGCACACTTCTTCGAGCCAGGATTAGATGAGCTAATTGAGAAGCATTATGGGAAATCTTTCTTTGTCGTCGATGATTTTCCCCAAAAAGTACGATTTGATGCATTTGTTATTACAGTAGGGACTCCCCTGCTAAAAGGAACCCATGAACCGAATTTCGAGTATATCAAAACCGCGCTCCAATCAATTGCCCAAGTATATACCGGAAATGAATTGGTTGTATTGCGCAGCACAGTATCGGTAGGGACAACAAGGAACGTGGTCATGCCGGTTTTATCGCTACTTTGCGGTAAGGAAGAGGAAGAAATATTACTGGCGATGTGTCCCGAACGTACGATCGAGGGTAAAGCGATCGAAGAACTTTCGTGCTTACCGCAGGTAATAGGCGCAACGAATACGGAAGCAATGCGCATAGCAAAAGAAATATTTAATAGAATTACGACCGATATCGTCGAAGTCGATTGTGTTGAAGAGGCTGAACTTGTTAAATTATTCTGCAATGTATATCGCGATACGATGTTCGCCGTTGGAAACGTAATGAATTTTGCAGCTCAATCATTCGGCATCGATGGGTCAAAGGTAATAAAAGCCGCAAACATTGGTTATCCGCGCTCGAATATCGGCCTTCCCGGATTTGTCGCCGGCCCTTGCCTGGAAAAAGACGCATATATTTTAACAGACAATATGCCTGACAATTCAGCGCGTGATTTTATACTTTCGTCACGGCATTATAATGAATCCCTGGAAGATATTGTCGTGAATTGGGTCATACAAAAGACAAAAGCAACAGGCGCTAAAAAAATAGCCTTATCAGGTCTCGCATTTAAAGGGAACCCTGAGACGTCAGACTTACGCGGCTCCAGTTCGGTAAATATCGCGCGAAAACTATATGAAATGGGGTATTCGTTAAGGTTTCATGATTATTCAGCTAAGACAGATGAAATGAAGGCATTAGGCATTGGCGTAGTTTTTTCTACAATT
>Ga0082212_10000979_pt1 | contig 41927 bp, 40 predicted proteins | sample TergutNt197P3_FD_71548 | JGI IMG/M metagenome (GOLD analysis project Ga0082212, IMG submission 71548) | Neocapritermes taracua P3 segment gut microbial communities from Petit-Saut dam, French Guiana - Nt197 P3 | ecosystem: Host-associated > Arthropoda: Insects > Digestive system > Gut ...
CCTTTATATTGGAAACGATATGAAAAACGACATCACCGGTGCTGCCGGAGAAGGTTTTACTACGGCGCTTTTTGCCGGAGACCGCCGCTCACTCAGGCTCCGTGAAGACGACCCTGCCTGTGCGGGCAAAAGGCCGGACATGGTTTTAAGAGATTTGCAAACGCTCGAAAAAGCGCTGCCCCTTGAATGAGGCCTTAATAATACCGATAATTAAGACAATGTTTACAAAAGAGATGTTCGGTTTTTTATTTAAGGTGATCACGTCCTGGCAAATTATTGTCGTTACCGTTTGTTTACTTATATATTTTTCGCTGGTGTCTTATGTCGCCCGTATTTACCATCCGGGACATTCCGGATTATCCTTTGATTCCAAACCCAGGAAGAAGAAAGAAAAAAAGGCAACTGCAGTATTACCCGAAAGCAGCGATGAAGATGATCTTGGCATAGAAGAACAGTGAATGGTTGTCTTCTATTAAATAAAAATCCCGGAACCACTTCATTTGACAGTTTAAGACCGGTTAAAAAAGCCCTTAAAACACCAAAGGTGTGCCACACCGGAACTCTGGATAGTTTTGCACAGGGCCTTCTTGTGGTATTGACCGGCCGTGCCGTAAAACTATCATCAATTTTTACCGGCTGCGATAAACAGTACCGGGCATTACTCCGTTTCGGTGAAGAAACCGACACCCTCGATCCGCAGGGGACACTGGTTGCAGCCGCTCCCATTCCCCGTCAGGAAGACCTGGAAGCAGCATTGCCTGCCTTTACAGGAACCATTCTGCAGGCTCCGCCTTTGTACTCAGCGGTTCATGTTAATGGCAAACGCGCTCATGCATTAGCCAGGGCCGGTATAGCCATAGAAATGAAAAAACGGCCTGTTACCATCTATGGCATTTCTCTGACTGCCTGGGATCCGCCTTGTGCAGAACTGGAAATTCACTGTTCCAGCGGAACGTATATTCGTTCCCTTGCAAGAGACCTTGCGCTGGCTATTGGTTCCCGGGCTCATCTTCATACCCTGAAACGTACCAAGGTAGGGAATTTTTCCTTACAGGATGCATTTTCGATACCCTCTGAAACAACAAATGACCATTTTATGGAAGAAACAATCAAAACAGCGCTACAGCCTCTTAACACTGAGCTTTTTGCAAAGTTAGGCATACCTTGTATTCAAATCAATAAAGAAACTGCCAAAATAGTTTCCCATGGCGGGGATTTAAAACTCCTTAGGGAAGCAATACCTCTACCGAAAAAAAATACTATCGCCCTTTTTGGACCGGAATCTTTTGCTGCACTAATAGAACAAAAAGATCATTTATGGAACTATAGGTTTGTCAATGCAGCGGATTAATTGGGACGATCTAGAAAACCTATGTCCGGACAACAGCTCTAAACCGGAGTTGGCCGGACATTCCGCCGGGCCCGAAGGTGGAATGTTCCCCTCCGGCGGTAAAAAAACTGCCCTTACGATAGGTGTGTTCGACGGCCTGCACCGGGGACACCAGGCGCTAATTGCGAAAATCACCGAAAAAGCGCCTGAATGCCTCCCGGCCATAATAACATTCCGCAACAATCCCAAAAATTTGGAAGGTATTATCAGTTTTGAAGAAAAAATGACCCTTTTGGACAGTTTTGGGATCGCCCTTGCCGTGATCATTGACTTTTCGGAGCATTTCAGTAAAATAAACGGAAGGGACTTTCTGAAAGCCCTGAACAGGTATCTCTGTCCTGCCTATATAGGGCTGGGAGAGAATTTTCACTGCGGATACCGCAGAGACACAGATGCAAAGGCCTTTAAAGCATTGGCGGAAAGCTTGGGCATTGAAACGGAAATAATACCCCCTGTTATGGAAGGGGGATCGGCTATCAGTTCCAGCAGAATACGGGCTGCTCTGAAGGAGGGCAGAGCCGAAGAAGCGGCTTTGCTATTAGGGCGCCCACTGTAATCAAGCGGCGCCATTATACAGGTTTCAAGGAGTGTAATTATATATGGCTTTAACCAAAGAAGAAGTAACTTCCACTATCACAAAGTTCGGTAAAAACGAAAAAGATACCGGAGCATCGGAAGTTCAAATTGCCCTGTTAACCAAACGGATCAATCAATTAACGGAGCACTGCAAACAATTTAAAAAGGATAAGTCCGGACAGCGGGGACTTTTAATCCTGGTAGGAAAACGCCGCCGTATGCTTAAATACCTGCAGCGGGTTGATCTGGAAAAGTACCGTTCTCTGATTAAGGAATTAGGTCTGCGTAAATGATGCAGACAGTTACCCACACAATAGCCGGCAAAGAGCTAATCCTCGAAACCGGCAGGATCGCAAAGCAGGCCAACGGTTCTGTCTTTGCCCAGTACGAAGGTTCGGCTGTTATCGCCACAGTCTGCGCTTCTTCCGACTCAATAGAAGGGCTGGACTATGTACCGCTGACTGTTGACTACAACGAAAAATACTATGCTGCGGGAAAGATCCCCGGCGGTTTTATCAAGCGTGAAAGCCGTCCCAAAGACAAGGAAATCCTTGTATCGCGGCTTATCGACCGGCCCATGCGGCCCCTGTTTGACAAAAGTTTCGGCAGGGATATACAGATAGTTCCAACAACCATTTCCGCCGATCAAACAAACCCGACGGATATACTGGCGATCATCGCTTCTTCCGCCGCAATTCATATCTCGGACATTCCTTTTAACGGCCCTGTTGCCGGTGTGCGTATTTGTGCATTGGGAGACGAACTTTTAGTTAATCCCACCTACGAAGAGATTGAAAAATCCCGGCTGGAGATTGTTGTTGCCGGTACCAGAGACGGAATTACAATGGTCGAAGGAGGGGCTGCCGAAGTAAGCGAAGAACTGATGATAGCCGCCCTGGAAAAAGCCCATAAGGTAATCATCGAACTTTGCGAGCTGCAGGATAAACTTAGATCGGCAGCCGGCAAGGAAAAGCTTCCGTTAAACCCAAGCAGCCATGTTCTGGAAAACAGAGAGTCAATGCACGATGAAGCATATCCCAAACTGCAGAGCGCATGTTTTGAGCCGACCAAAGAAGGACGGCGCAGCGCAATCAAAGCGGTAAAAACAGAACTTGCGGAAAAGTATGCACAGCAGCTTGAGGACGAGGTTCAGAAAAAACTTTTTGATGCGCTCTTTGAAGATATGCAATACGAAATACTCCGTTCTTCCATTCTGGACAAGGGAAAACGCGTAGACGGCCGCGGAACAGAAGACATCAGATCGATCACGTGCGAAATCGGCCTTTTAAAGCGAACCCACGGTTCAGCCCTTTTTACCCGCGGTGAAACCCAATCTCTTGCAGTAACTACCCTGGGAACGGTTTTTGACGAGCAAATCTACGATGATATCGAAGGTGACAAGCGGGAAAATTTTATTCTGCACTATAACTTCCCCCCCTATTCGGTGGGAGAAACAGGAAGACTCGGCACGGGACGGCGGGAAATCGGCCACGGCAATTTAGCGCATCGTTCCCTGAAAGCAATGGTTCCTTCCAAGGAAGATTTTCCCTATACGATCCGTATGGTGTCGGAAATTATGGAATCCAACGGCTCTTCTTCTATGGCTTCGGTCTGCGGCGGAACCCTCTCCATGCTCCATGCCGGTGTTCCCATGAAAAAACCTGTAGCGGGTATTGCTATGGGGCTTATTTCCGAAGGGGATCGTTATGCGGTACTTTCGGACATACTTGGCGAAGAAGATCACCTTGGGGACATGGATTTTAAAGTTGCCGGTACAGAAGACGGCATTACCGGTTTCCAGATGGACATCAAGATTGCGGGCGTTAATGCCGAGATAATGGGAAAAGCTCTGGCTCAGGCAAAACAGGGCAGACTCCACATCCTTTCGATAATGAACCAAACGATTAACAAGCCTTCAGACTCAATCAGTGAACATGCCCCGAAGATTGTTACCATGAAAATCGAAGTAGACAAAATCGGCGCCCTGATAGGACCCGGCGGCAAGAATATCAAAGCGCTCTGTGAACAGTACAGCGTAACTATCAACACCGAAAACGACGGCACCGTTACAATCTACGGAAAAAACACCAAAGATACCGAAAACGCAAAATCAGCGGTAATGGGAGTTGTATCCGATCCCGAGACAGGACGAATCTACAACGGCACCGTTAAGCGGATCATGGAATTCGGCGCCTTTGTAGAAATTCTCCCCGGAAAAGAAGGCCTCGTGCATATATCCAAACTTTCACGGCAGAGAATAGCCCAGGTAACCGATGTACTTTCCGAAGGACAGGAAATCCCCGTTAAACTGGTGGAAATTGATAAAATGGGCCGGTTGAATCTTTCGTACATTGACGCCATTGATCCTAACGGCGCGCCCCCGGAAGGAGAAAGCCAGGGCAGAACAGACGGCTACGGCAGAGGAGATGGCAGGGGCCAGCGGGACAACGGCCCTCACCGGGGAAACAACCGCCGCCGCTTCTAGGATGATTGGCCCCACGTCAGGCGCGCCCTGTGTGAGGGTGTACCGCACGGATAAAAACGCTGCCCTGCCAGGATATGCTACGGCAGGGGCGGCAGGGGCTGATGTAGAAGCCTTTATCCCTGAAGAACTGACATTGCAGCCCGGCCAGCGGGTCAAAATCCCAACCGGCCTTGTTCTGGAAATCCCTGCCGGATGGGAAGCACAAGTACGGCCACGTTCCGGCCTTGCCCTGAAACACGGCATTACCGTTCTTAATACACCCGGCACCATTGACAGCGATTACCGGGGTGAACTGGAAATAATTCTGATAAATCTTGGCTCAGATCCGTGTATTATACATAACGGCGACAGGATTGCCCAATTGGTATTTGCCCCTGCTCCGCAGGTTCATTTTGAAACAACCGAAAAACCGGAAAGCACTCTCCGCGGCGGAGACGGCTTTGGTTCTACCGGCATTGGCGGCAAAGCCAATGGAACAGTATCATAACGGTAAACTAATGTACCGGAGCGCCCGTTCAAAAACCATTTTTTTCTACATAGCAAAGGAAATTCTGCTGGCTTTTTGTATCTGTTTCCTGTTTTTCTTTTTTGCTTTTTTTGTAAACCAGATCCTTCTGATGGCAAGGGAAATTATTTCAAAGCGTGTCCCGCTGTACCAGGTTGCATTACTGGTTGTTTATTCTTTGCCTTCAATAATCGCAATGGCATCTCCCTTTGCCTGCCTTACCGGCACCCTTATTACCATAGGCCGCTTCAGTTCCGACAATGAAATCCTTGTCTTTCTTTCTTCCGGTCTTTCTTACCGTTCGGTGTTTTTTCCCGCTTTGGCTGTGGGCTTGATCATTTCCCTTTTTTCTTTTTTTGCCAATGACATACTGCTTCCTGCGGGAACCATACAATTTTCCAGGCTGTACCGCCGAATACTTTTTTCTTCTCCGGCGCTTGAATTGGAATCCAATTCGGTTAAGCTTTTTAAAGAAAAGGATACCGTTATCGTTACAGGACATGTGACGGACAAAACAATTCGCGACATTTTGATCATTGACAGAACCAAAGACGGCGAACGAAGGATGATTGTCGCAAAAGAGGCCGGACTTGAAGATTTGGGAGAAGGAAATATCAGCATTAATCTGAAAGAACCTTTTGTTCAATCGGGAAAGGAAAACCAGAAAAAGGATTATGACTATGCCTCTGCCGGTTTCCTGCGCTACATTGTTTCACAGAATGATATTGCCGATGCGGTTAATTTTATCGGCCCGCGTGAAATGAGCTCTGTTGATGTACGCAGGGAAATTCAAAAAAAAGAAACGGCATACCGGGAAAGACTCGAAACAGAATACGAAAGGTTAAGCGCCGAAGCCCTGACTTTGGAAACAGAATTACGGGAAGGGAACACCGGAACAGCATCCCTTGCCGCATCCTGGCAATACTCTTCGGAATCAGTAAAGGAAATATCACGGGACAGAAGCCTCCTTTTGTACAGACTGGAATACTACAAAAAATTTGCAATACCTTTTGGAGCCCTTTCTTTTATATTTGCAGCTGTTTCAATAGGCCTTTTGGCAAACAAAGGCGGTCAAACCGTTGGCTTTGTAATCGGTATCTGCATATCCGCACTGTATTGGGGACTGCTCCTTATTGGACAGGAACTGGGAACCAGGCTTGATTTCTCGCCTTTTTGGTCGATGTGGTTTCCCAATATCCTGGCCATTACCTCAGGGATCGTTCTGTTCGGTATAAGGTTACATTCAAGATGACTAGTCCGATTAAACCGGTAACACTGGACCGTTACCTGATACGGCAGTTTTTTCCGGTTTTTCTTGCGGCCCTGACCCTTTTTTCCATGCTGGTTTTGTTACTCGATCTTTTTCTTAACCTGACAAGGTTTCTGAGCAATGACGCCGGTGTTCCGGCAATACTCAAAGTATCCCTTTTCTATATTCCGAAATGTATTAGTTATGCACTGCCGGTATCGCTCCTTTTTGCATCGGCGTATACACTGGGAGATTTACGGGCAAAAAATGAGCTTTCTACCATTTTGGGATCCGGAGTTCCCTTTTGGCGTTTCTGCCTTTCACTTATTATGTTTGGAATTATCTTTTCTTTTTTTGCTTTCTTTTTTGAAGATCTTGCCGTAATTCCTGCCTTGCGTCAAAAAAACAGGATGAGCCGGGAACTGCTTGGAACCTATACGGAAAATTCTTCCCGCATTGTTATCAAGCTCGAAGGCGGGCGGTTAATCTATTCGGTGGATTTTTTCGATTTTTCTTCCCAAACCTTAAGCGGAGTAACAATCATTGAACTGGATGAAAACAAGAAACTTAACAGTATGGTTTATGCTTCCAGAGCGGAATGGCAGGAAGATTCCTGGTCATTTGTCAGTCCGGTACTTTACAGCTGGGACAAAGGTTTTTTGCGCCCTTCAAATGCCGATCCGCAGGAAATCAATGATTTAATGTCAGAAAAGTACCGGGAAGAACCCGAAACATTCAGAAGGAGTTCGGTTGCTGCATCGGAATTAAACGTCCGTGATGCGGCCATGCTTATTAAAGACCTGCGCAGGGCAGGACTTCCCGTTTCTTCCGCTTTGGCTGACTATCATCACCGTTTTTCCTTTTCCGCTGTTTCATTTGTCGTAATTTTTCTGTCGCTTACCATCTCGGGACGTTTTAATAAAAACATACTTCTTTTAAGCCTCCTTGCAAGCCTTGGCACTGCGGTTATTTACTATGTAGTTGAAATGCTCAGCATGATGAGTGCACAAGCGGGTATTATACCTCCGTTTTGGGGAGCCTGGACTCCGGTCTTTATCTGTACAGCCGCAGGTTTTTTCCTGCTTCGTTTTGCCAAATCATAAGGCAGTATGCAGATGAGCAGCCAAAGTGTAACTTTAGCCCGGCAGGATTTTTTTACTATTGTACATGCCGATTCCGGCTCCCGGGCGAGGAGAGGAACGCTCGCTTTGAAACATGGGATCGTTGAAACTCCGGTGTTTATGCCGGTAGGAACCAACGGAACGGTAAAAGCCCTGACCAACGAAGACCTTGAAGAAATCGGTTTTTCGATTATCCTGGCCAATACCTATCACCTGTACCTCCGGCCGGGAACAGAGGTAATTGGAAAAGCCGGAGACTTAAGGAGTTTTACCCAATGGAAAAAAAATTATTTAACCGATTCGGGCGGGTTTCAGATTTTTTCCCTGGCGCCGTTCCGGAAAATAACCGAAGAAGGAGCGGCATTCCGTTCCCACATAGACGGTTCTTATCACCTATTAACACCGGAAAAAGCAGTCGAAATTCAAACAGTGCTGAACAGTGATATTCAGATGCAGCTGGATGTATGTACACCCTGGGAAACACCTGAAAAAAACGCCCGAAATGCCCTGGAAATAACAGGCAGATGGTTAAAAAGAGCATACGAAAGCTGGCGGCATTCGGCAGACAACGGATACCACGGCTCGCTTTTTTCCATTGTTCAGGGGAATTTTTATCCCGAACTTCGCAGGGAAAGCGTGGAAAAAACGCTTGAATACAATACTCCGGGCATAGCTATAGGAGGACTTTCCGTTGGTGAACCGGAAGAAGTTTTCCGGGAATATCTTCATTTTACTTCCTGCCTTTTACCTGAAGAAAAACCCCGGTATGTAATGGGCATAGGAACCCCGGAATATATTTTATGGGCCATAGAAGAAGGAATTGATATGTTTGACTGTGTATTCCCCACAAGGGTCGGAAGAAACGGACTTGTATTGACTCATGACGGCCCTGTCTCACTCAAAAAAGCGGAAAACACCGAAAACTTTGTTCCCATAGATACATCATGTTCCTGCAAAGTCTGCAAAACCTACAGCCGCGCTTACATGCGCCATCTTTTTAAAACCCGCGAAATCCTCTGTTCCATGCTGGCAAGCTACCATAATTTGTACTTCCTCAACAATTTAGTGCTTAATGCACGCTCTGCTATCAGCAGAAATAAATTCATGGATTTTAAAAAGGCCTTTCTAAACCGATACTTATATAAGGGAGATAAAAATGAATAAAAGGCCGGCAGTAATTTCAATTATTCTATTTCTGGCTTCATTTACACTGTTAAATGCACAGGATTCCGAACGTCAGGCAGGTGATCTGAGTCCTCTTGACGAACAAAGGCTGCAAATAATCCGGTTCGGTACAGATACAGAAATTGCAAATCTTATTAAAACTTTACGCAACGAACAGCCATCAACTCCTTCTGCAGCCACAGTCTCAGAAAGCCGCCTTGAAAGGGAACTTCTGGAAGTCACAAAAAAAACCAAAAACAGGGCTATTCTTACCGGAGTCTTCGGATATTTTGGCGACAGAGAAATCAGCGGACTGGAAGAAAGGGCCCGTACCGCAATTGAAGAAAGGGACTATGAAGCAGGGGAAACGGTAAACGCCGCCCTGCTATACCTGGGAAACATCAAGGCTTCTGGTGTTCGTTCCCTATTAATAGACATCATTAACGGCGAAGAAAGCCGTTTTATGTCCGGAGCAATCCGTGCTTTGGGACTTACCGCAGAAAAAGACGGCCCTGCGGAAACAGCAGAACACCTGATTGAATATTATTCCAACAGGGATCCCGGAGACGAAAACAAGCGTCTGATTGTTGTAGCTTTGGGAGACATAAAAGCAAAAGAGGGAACGGCTTTGCTTGTTTCCATTGCAGAAAACGAAGATGAAAAAGCGCCTATACGCATGGCTGCACTGGAAGCCCTTTCAAAAATTGCCGATCCCGCAGGCCTTAATGCAATTATCAACGCAGTAAACTCAAAGGATCCAAACGTAAGATCCGCTGCTGTAGCCGCCCTTGGACCTTTTACCGGAGCTGATGCAGATACGGCAATTATTGAAGCTTTCCGGGATTCTTACTACCGGACCCGCATATCCGCCGCCAAAGCCGCAGGAGAACGGAAACTGGAATCTGCCGTTCCTTACCTGCGTTTCCGGGCTGAACATGACGAAATACCCAATGTCCGAGACGAGGCAGTAAAAGCGATGGGGCTTATCGGCGGAAACGAAGCCGAGACAATTCTAAAGGATCTTTTTAAAGAACGGAAAAACAGCGACAGGATCAGGATAAATGCCGGAGAGATGCTCCTTACTCACGGTAAAAATGATTATGTCTCCGACGTCGTTGCCGAAATGGAAGAAGCTCAATCAAAAAAACAAACAGCGCTGTATAATGGTTTTTTACGTATACTCGGCGGCGCCAAGTCTCCCAAACTGGAAGACCTTGCCCGCAGGCTTTTTGCCAACGGCGGTGTAGTTGAAAAGTCGTATGCATTGGACATTTGTCTTAACAACAATTTCCGCGGTTTGGCAGATGAAATCCGTAAATTGATCGATCCAAAAAACGGAAGCCTTTCTAATAAATCAAAAGCGCTTCTGGAAAGATGGGGCCTTCCGCTTAACGCTCCGGCATCCGAAGCAGATGAACCTTCCGCTTCTGCGGCGAACGAACCGGAGTAATTCTATTATTCAGAACCCTTTTTAGCAGGCAATTCCTCATTCCCCTGCGGGCACAGACGGCGGTTCAGGCACTTTTACCGAATTAAGCAGCTGGTTCATTTCTACAAGAGGATCTTTATACGGTTCAAAATGAAAGAAAACCTCATAGTTTTTCCTGGAAATAATCCGTATGGGTTTTCCAATACATTCGGTAACCGGAGATGAACCAATGTCGGGAAAATATTCGCTCTTAAGCGGCGTAAAGGTACAGTTTGTCCCGTCAAAATGCAGGCGTCCGAGGTTGGCAGGGAATTCAACAAGGAAAATAAGGAAGTCTGAATTACCTCCGCCGACCGTATATGTTGATCCCTTTTTCAGGGCGTGAATATTACGTCTTCCGATAGCTGCATTCTGTTCTTCAACAAAAATATTAAGCATAGGCGGTTTTGTAAGAAATTGGTTTGAAGTATTCCTGTAGTGGTATTGCCTGTTCGGTCCCTGCAGAGATGCTTCAGCCTGCCGTGAAGCGTAGTTATTAAGCAATGCCGCATTGTTTGAAGCATCGCCCGCATAGCTGCCGCCGCTTCCTTCCGATGTCATTTGCGCCATTGTTTTTTTGGGCGAAGATTGAAGTTTCCGCATACGTAAGATAATAAAAAGAATCAGCAAGAGAAGCAGCAATGCTCCGGCAATAATCAGGGGTAAAGGAATGCTTTGAAGATTGAATCCGGTTCCCCCGATTCCTGAACCGGTTCCTGCAGCCGTACCGGTATCGCCTGCTCCGCTTCCCTGTGCAGTTTCACCTGTTGCGGAGGCTGAACCGGCAGCGGATTGCTCTTCTGCCTGAGAAATCCCCTGATCAAGGGGATCAACAGAACTTGCCGGAACAACGGATGGATCATCACTTGCTGCGGAAGGTGTACCGGAAGCGCCGGTAACAGAAGACTGGCCGGCAGAAGAAGCTGTTCCGGAAGCTGCACCGGACTGGCCTGTAGTAGCGCCTGATTGTCCCGGACTCATGGGACTTGCGGCCCGGATAAATTGGAGGTCTGTATTGGGCGGGAAACGTCCTGCGGCAGCAGTTACCTGACCGCTTAGATCACTGTCGGAAACAAAAAAAACTTTTTTGGGCCTTTCTCCCTGAATGGAACGGGTATATTGTTCTGTATAATTTATGGCAGCGGCAGGATCCGAACTTGGATCCAGCGGATAAAGCAGCCATATCCTGGCTCTGGCTGTTTCAACATCCCCCTCTCCCCGGATACGCCGGGCAATCTCAAACCGGGGCTTTGAACCAAAAGAAATGATGTGCAGAGTATCACCCACAGTCAGGTTTTCTGCAAGAAAAAATCTTGAAAGATAGGCCCCTACATCGTTATAGCAGGAAAACATGGAAGAAGAAGTATCCACTACCAGGACTACATCCTTGCCTTGCTGAGCTGCAATGGGAAAAAGTATTACAGCGATAAGCAGAAAAAGAAATATTTTTTTCACTCTAATAACTCCTCCGGAACCTTTTAAAAAGGTACCTTGGCAATTTCTTTTATGCAATATTTCACCGTTACCGCATCTCTGGTCTCGTCTGAAGAATATTCAAACTCTTCTCCGAGCCTCTTATTAAGTATAGCGCCGCCAAGCGGAGAAAGATAGGAAATAATACGATTATCAGGATCCGATTCCCAGGGGCCCAAAACAGAATATTCCGTTTCTTCCCTTGTTTCCGGATTAATCAAAACAACTTTTGTACCAAAAGATACTTTCTCGGTATTTACCATTGAAGGATCAAAAATCTGGGCCCGTTCAATTTCTTCATTAAGTTTTGCAACAGTGGATTTAAGGAGTTCCTGTTTTTCTTTGGCTGCCTTGTATTCTGAATTTTCCCGCAAATCTCCAAGAGAAAGGGCATACTCAATTTCTTTTGTGTTGTTGGGAATTTCCACATCCATAATATGAGTAAGTTTCTTTTGCATTTCTTCGTGTTTGGCGATGGTAACAATAAGCCCCAGAGACACCGTTTTTTCCGCTTCTTTGGCGAATTTAATCTCAGGATCCCGTTCCTGAATAATCTGCCGAAGTGTCATTTTATCTGCCGGATCAAGATCCTTAACGTCATTGATAAGCGTATAAATCCGGAGCATGGTGTCCCTGTCTGCACTGCCAATATAACTTTTTAAAAAACCGTCTTTAAAAAGCAGTGTATAAACATTTTTGTTGACCTTCCGGTTTTCCGTTGTATCCCGGTGGTGGTCAATATCCCTGTATGTTATATCCAGAATGTAGATCAGGGTAATGATCTTTTTTTCTTCGGTTATACCGGCATTGATAAAACGCTGATTGTTTTTTTCGTTTTTTACAAACCAAACCACAGCTCCCCTGCTGTCCCGGTAGTTTTCAAAACAGTCCCGGATCATCGCTGTAATTCTGTCTTCATAACCTTCTTTTTCGAGACTGGTGATGATCGAAGGAAGAAGTACATTCGGAAAAAGACGGATGTATATTCCGGGCCATGAGTCAATAAAAGATCGGGTTTGCAGAAGAAAATCTTCCCTTAACCGGGCATCTTTAAGATTAAGAAACAAAACGGGAATATCCTGGATTTTATCAAAAATATCCTTAAAACCCATTGATACGCTTGATCCAAGCTGGGGAAGACGGTTTGACATTTCTTTTATCAAAAGATAAGAAGCGACAATCTGTTCATTAACCTGGCTGTATGATCGCAGATATCCGGTAAAATAGGAAACCATTTCGTTAAAGAATTCCGAATCAAGTTCAGCGTCTTTCTGAGCTTCAAAATTCCGGATAATGGCAATGCGATCAAAGAAATTCTTTTCCGCCTTGAATTCATTGTAAAGTTTTTCTTCTATGCTAATGGGCCTTTCTCTGACTGTAAAAAGATCAACATTATCCGGGCTTACTCCAAAACCCGGATCGGTTTTTAGGATATCCCTGGCCTTTCCGCTCCACGCCGTCCATTCTCCGGCAGTAAGTACAGAAGGCACCAGTTCTGCCTTAATCCGCTTGATATCACAATAATTATCAAAGCTCTTAATTACGGTTTTTAATGCCCAGGTATGTTCATTTTTTACCCGTTCATAAAGCTTTTCTTTTTTCTGCGTAGCCTTGAGCACCCAAATATGATTTTTGGACAGGGTTTGAAGTGCGTTGACTGCCATTTTAAGCGACATACTATGCCCGCGTTTTTTGGCAAAATCTACCACAATTTCGTCCCCTTTCATGCTGGAAATACGGCCGACACCCCAGGTACGGTGGAACACATAGTTTCCCTTGTCGAAAGCAATATGTTTTTCAAAGTCCGTTATCGCTTCTCTGACATTGCGCCAATTCTGCGTAAGGTTGGAAATACGAACGTATTCTTCCAGCTGACTGTGATCTTTATACTTTAAACGGAAGCATTCTGTTATTTCTCTGCGGGCCAAAGAATCCCTTTCGTCGTATTGCAGAATAAGTTTTAAAATGCCGATTGCGGTATCGATTTCTCCGCGCTTCTTGCACGATGCGAATACATCTTCCAGAAGCAGCACCGCTTTGTCTTCGCTGATATTTTTGGCAATCCTTTTTTCCACATGAAGAAAAAAGTCGATGTCTTCAGGACAGTATTCAATAATTTTTAACCAGATTTCCCTGACATTGGTGAATAAGCCCTTGTTGATAAAACGGTGCAGGGCTTTTTTATAGTAATCTACCGCCGTTTCAGGTTTATCTTCTTTTTCGTAATGTTCGGCAAGAGCTTTTGCTATTTCCGCTTCTTCATAATCAACTTTAACAAGCCGCTCCCAAATCCCGATTATCGGTTCTTCTTCGTTTTCGTTCTTGCAGCAGTCTGCCAAAGTCCGCAGTGCAAATTTGGATTCTCCGTATTCAAGAATTCCGTCACAAAGATAACGAACTATGCCCCATTTGTGATTATCCACAAAGATCGTTACAAGGTTTACCAAAACCGTATCATCAATAAGCTGCCGGGACAGGGCAATCATTCCGGAAAGATACAAGGCAATAATACTGTTCTTGGTATGCATAAGATGTTCATCACAGAGTTTTTTTAATTCATCGTAAACCTTATTTTCTCTGGCGTCCTTTAAAAAATGATCCAATTCCTTAAACTGGCCGGTTGAATAGTTGCTTAAAGCCGCTCTGGTCCATTTTTCCTCGTTAAGCATTTCCTGTACATTTTTTAACAGCGGTATTGTAACCGTCTGGGTTTCAGCAGCCTCAGTCATTTCTTACTCCTAATCTTCAATGAATCCGCTATAACTCTGCAGATTAAACAATTAATTCCTGTACCGTTCGTACACTGCCGGATCGATAATCTTTATCTTTAGCATGGTTTCTTCGACAAGAGCCGGATCCGCTTTTATATTCTCGTAATGATCAATGAGCCAAAAATAACGGTTGATTAACCGGGGCTTTAAAAGATTTTCACCCTGGTCTTCCGCTTTGTTTCCGGCCTTGCCCCGAATTTCATTTTCCAGGGTAAAAATTGATTGCTTAAGCTTTCCCAATTCGGCAAGTTTAAGTTCCCTTTTTACGGAAAAAACCCCGTAAAGGGCGCCGTAAACCGGAATCCACTCAAGCAGTTCCTGTCCGCTATACCCGGCATCATGTACCAAATCCGCCAGCCGGAGGATCAGTTCAGAATCCATATTCCGGACTGTTACCCCCTGGGGATCAATAAAAAAAGCCTCCCTAAAGAGAGCCTTTGCGGCTCTTGTTTCTTCCAGCAGAGCGTTTACATCTGCCAGTTCGGAAATTGCCTCTCCGTCTTCCCTTTTAAACCGGGCCGCCTGCTCCAAATACTTAAGGGCTTCCTCAAAGTTTCCTACCCCTTTGTAACAGCGGCCAACAAGGAGGAGTAATCCTGGATCATATTGATTTTCCCCATCTCCCAGAAGACTTTCAAAAAATCTTAAAGCGGAAGAAAAAACAAAATGTTTAACCGCATATAGGCAGTTGTCAAAATCCCGGGGTTCTCCAAGCCGGTCCAAAAAACTGTAAAAACCTTTCCAGTGGGAAAGTATAAACCGTCCCCTGTCGTGTGAATCCTGAAACTCAGGCAGTTTTTTGAGCCGTTCCATCCACCAGGCAAGACACTTTAAGGCATAGCTTATCTCTGCATGCTCAAAATCAAGCGTAAGGGCCTCATCCAAAGCAAGCCTGGCTCCTTCCGGATCCTGGGTTTTCAGACAATGATAGGCCTTTTGCAAGAGCCCTTCTACCGTTTTTTCAGCGTCCATTTCTGGTTATTTTAGTATACCATTATTATAGCATCTATACAAGGGTTTACTTGGCGATAACTGTTCTAAAAACCCGCTATAGACTCTGTTCTTATGAAAGTTTCCGCTGCGGGTGACCTACCTGTTTAAAATTCTTGTCGTAGGTATAGATATTATTGCCTTTCTCGAAAAGAACGAATTGGCCGAATATGCCGCTAAATTCACCGCAGGTAGACATGTGATTTTTTACGCTGCATCTTCCCCTGCTGTCGCAAATCTGGTAAATAGAGTCTTTTTTGAATACCAGAAAATCGCTGTCGTGTCCCTGTAAATCGCCGTACACGGCCTTGTGCATTTTTGGGGCCAGTTTCCCTTTTGCATCGCGTATATGGTAGCGTCTGAGCGCCGTACTTTCCAGCGGAAAAAGCCCGGTTTTTGGCAAATTGACACCGTTCACCACTGCGGACAAGCCACTTCAGGCCAGTATGTGCATACGTTGACCGCCACCGACGTCGCTTCCGGCTGGGTTGAGCTGCGTTCCCTCCTCAATAACGCTCACAAGTGGACGTTCGAGGCTTTGGCAGATATCAAGTCTGCCGTCCCGCTGCCCACCGTGGAGTTCCACAGCGATAACGGATCGGAGTTTATCAACCACGCCACCGAAACATGGTGCAGCAATGAATCGCGCCCTTTTACCAGAAGCCGCGACCATAAGAAAAATGACAATTGTTTTGTCGAACAGAAAAACGGCGCCGTTGTCCGCGAGTGGCTATGACCGCCTTGAAGGGCTTGAGGAGCAGGTCCTCCTGTCAGCCGTGTATCAGCCGTTAATACCCTTGCTTAATTTCTTCATGCCTACCCAAAAACTCAAAAGCAAAACAAGAGTCGGTTCTAAAGAGTTCCAGGTTTATGATGAACCTCGCAGCCCTTTCCAGCGTCTTATGGAACCTACTGAATTGCATCAACAAACAAAAGATTCACTTATAACACAAATAGCGCTTTACAATCCGGTCCAGTTGCAACACAATGTTAACAAAGCTATCCTGCGACTCAGGCAACGGCTCGCTCAAACAAACCGGGTAAAGACTGGGGGATAGCTTTAGCTTTGGTAACATTTTCTAAATGAGGCATCTCGGGGGAAAATCAGATGCGGCAGCGGAACACGCCAAATTCATGAATAAGACTTTTCTAGAAAATATCTCTCGCCAAGCTCGCCAAGAAGCAAAGCACGCCAAGTTTTGGTAAGAAATTATCTCTATAAATATAAGAAATCAATGTTCATTAACTAAAATTTCAAGGTAAAAGGAACGATTTCAGACAACAACTTGGCGCCTCCGCGGCCCTTTGGCATTTTTCCAACAGGCACTATTATCGGGCCTACGCCATTTTGTTTTATTTCGTGAACGCCCTCAATGTTTCGGGCGCTATTTTTGGCGGCCTTTGCGAGGTAAAAAGGGAATTCATGCGTTTGGAGTGGGCAGCGGATCTATAATATGCTATAATACCGTGGGAGGGGAACAAAATGAGCAATTGTATTTTTGTGCCCGACGGCAACAGTTTTCTTTCGTTAGATGGATTAAGAAAGGGAACGATTCATTACGGGCTTAATGATTCTCCGTATAAAACCATTCCTTTTACCATTAAGCAAAAACTTTTAAATAAACTAATTTCAGAAGGAAGACTTAACGAGGAGACTCTTTTACCGGACGAAAAAATAGAATACAAAAAGCTGTATGATGATCCATTTACATTTCCCGCAGAAGATAGTGTAAAAGAATGCATTCTTGTTGTTATATGCAAAGAACTGGCTGTTGGCGTAAAGATTATTGATAAAAACAATTATACAGCATTTAAATACCTTGGTAAAAATATCCAGGAAATAAAAACAATATGTAAAAAACATTGCATCACTGTAAATGGTGACAAAAAATTATCGCTCTATTTGTTTTATAATGCCTATTTAAACGAAATAATTCCGGTAGAAATTTGGGAATACCTGGCTTACAAATACGCCAGGATCAGCCAAAAGAACAAAACATTTGCAAAAAAAGTAAATTTACTCTTTAATTAAGCAATTAAAACTAATATCATCCGCTAACAAACTGTTGATTTTTTTAACGAAGTTCTGGTTTTCATTTGCAAATAAAAAAATAAAATTTTCGCTGTAGTTTTGCTCCAAAATAAACTGTCCGGCGTTTGTCTGAACCGCTATATTAAAATCATCGATCGGCCATTTATCTTCAGCAGGAAAATCAAGGTCAAGCATATTTAAATAAGAATCAATAGTCTTAATATTATAATCTGACAATACCATACCTGCTCCAATAATATTCGGCCCCACACTTTTTAATGCAATAAACAAATCGCGTAAAAAAACAGCATTAAAATATTCGACATGGAATACTATATTACATTGACCGGAATTATCAAAATTATCCCTGAATTCATAATTATACTGCATTCAACACCCTGCAATATTGTATATATGTAGTTTAAAATATTCAATGTGGTAAAGGCAAAGGGAAGTTTACGCCTCCCATCGCAATCATTCTTGTATAAGTCTCTGCTCCTTCCCGCCGAAATGAGCCGAGGCGGGTATCGGTAAATGTACAGTTCGTGCAATACGCAATATGCTGTACTCCGGCAGTTGCCAATAACCGGGCATTGGCCGCCTGAAGGCCGATGTACCATCCGGAGTCGTCAGTACGGATCACATTGCCCAGAGGATATCCATCTGTACCTGAAGAACTAATCTGTGATGAACCGAGACCAAATTCCTTTTCAAAGTTTCTTGCCCGTTCTTCATCAACCTTGTAGCAGCAACTTTGAATGCAGGGGCCCAATACCGCGGCAATTGCCTGCGGTTTGCTTCCCGCCTGCCGCATAATTTCCAGGGCTTTTATTACAATGCCTGTTCCTTTCCAGCCTGAGTGAAGAACAGCGAAAAAACCGTTTTCCGTATCCAGCAAAAAAACCGGAAGGCAGTCCGCCACAGTTACCGCAGGAAAAACGCCGTAAGAAAAACTTACCATGCCGTCTCCTTCGCGTGCACAAACATCCGGTACTGTAAATACATCACGGGAATGTACCTGGAAAAGACTGTACACTTTTTCTGCCGGTATTCCCTGCGCACGGAAAAAAGCATCCCGGTTTTTATTCGGCAGACGAAAGACCATATCTCCCGCTTCCCGGCCTGAAATAAGGCATGAAGGCGCAGGATCATTCCCAATTGAAGTAACGGGCTTTTCGCCGAAGATAAAAGGAAAACGCGCGCAGTGTCCTTCAAAGTTCAGGGTAAATGGAACACATGTGCTAACGGCCGGCCGGCGCGCTGTTCGAACTGAAGTTCTCACACAATTCCTCCGTATTGGGGCCTAAGTTGTGCGCCGGGCCGTGCTGCATTATCGCCAAACACCGCTGTACGCGGTGCTAACGGCCGGCCTCCATTGCATCAATATCTTCCAGGAGCTGGAGGGTTTTGTTGAGCGATGTTATTGATTCCTTTATTCCGTCCTGAAAGGAAGTACCCCGGCCGGCCAGGACGTTCAAATTGGCAAGGGTATCGTATTTATCATCACTGCTTTTTCTCATGATGCCCCCAAGAACTTTAACCATTCCTGCCATAGCATCTTTGGTTTGTTCGATAATACGTTCGGCAGTATGAGCGGCTTCTTCCACAACTATCTGGATTTTCCGGCGTTTTACCGGCAGGGAAGTCATATCATTTTTTGCCTGAATATAGGTTTTGCCGATTTCCCCCTGGGGAGAAATATCACGGTCATAACGGTTAATAAGATCTTCAAGTTTGATTAAGTTATTATAATATTCGGTAAACTCAGTCCGGTTTTCTTTCTTAACAAAATCACCTTCAATCAGGATGGGCCGTAAGTATCTGTTTATTTCACCCATAAATACAACAGAATAAAAAGTATGTAAAAATGAAAGACAGAAATTTCCTTTAACAGTAATTCCCGACGGGTTTTGTTCGGATCCCATATTATCCAGCATCTTTAAACTGGTTCCCTTAAAAAAATACCGGAAAGCGTTTTGAATATCCTTTTGCCGTCTTGTTCTTGTAAAGTTTAAATAATTTTCTTCAACCTGATGTTTCCATCGTTCGCGGTAAACCTGATACCAGTCTTCTCCTCCGCCGATGTTCTGAGGGTTCAGGCCGGGGTTTCTGGATATACAGCGCAGCAACCTGGTAAGAGGTACATCCGTATTAAAATCCCGGATTGACTGAAGGGATGTTTCCGCCTGAACAAGAAGCTTCTTCATTTCACCGTGAATGTCCAGATTCGGCCCGGCGCCTTTTTCCATAAGGACATAAATAAAAAGCGATTCCAGCAAAGCTATGGGAGGCGGCGTTTTAAGAGAATAGAGTATATTGTTCAATGCTAAAAGCTGATCCCTGACCGAAGCGGCAGGACAAACATTATCCTGCAAAGATGAATCATAAATAAAAGAATTAATAAGCCGGTCAAAGAGAAAAGAAGCAAGCTGTTTTAGACAGAAAAGGGCGCGGGAGTTATTATACATTTTATTCCGTTCCGCTTCGGTTATTACCGAAAGGGCGTCTTCGAAAGATTTTAACGCCTTTTGACGAAGTTCAATTTCATTTAAATCACGGTAATGGGAAGAAAGGGTTATCGGGTCTGAATCTGAAATAATAGCTTTGTGAATTTTCGGCATCTCCAGGGAACCCAGAAAAATCATGAGTCCTCCCTTGTCTCTGCCTATGCTTGCATCAAGAGCGTTGTAAAAAAACCGGGAGGCATCCCTCAGATTAATCATTTCTTCCTGGAATCTGGAAAGCAGTACATCCTTCTGAAAATTGTAATACCCGGGGTATTTTTCTTCCATTTCCCGGTATTGCTGGGTCATTACATGATCTTCAAAAAGTTTTACGGGAGGTCTTGAATTAAAGAAGCTCAGAATAAAAAAATAGATTTTATAATACCAAGGAAGCTTTTGATACTGGTCTTCCGCAACAAAGTCCCCTTCTTTATTGGGAGTATCTTCGTAAAGCACAGCTGAACCGAGACTTGACTGACTGGAGAGTTTTTCCAGCAGGTTGGCCCGTTCTTCTACATCTAATTCCGATGCCAGCCGGTTAAAATGCCCGGATTCTTCCATAAATGTAATAATACGTTGCCCAACTCCAGAGGTCAACGGTTTTTCTGCTCAAAGAGCATTTAACCGGATTGACATTTCCCTGTCTGGATGGTAGTGTAAGTAAACTCTCCCCGGTTGTGTAATGGTAGCACGGCAGACTCTGGATCTGCTCGTGGGGGTTCAAATCCTCCCTGGGGAAGAAAGCTAATTTTTCTGATTTTTTTCAGCCTAATTCACACGCTCTACATACTCATTGGTTTCGGTATTTACCAGGATCTTTTCATCCTGTTTAATAAAGAGCGGTACTCTTACGGTAAGACCGGTTTCGGTAACAACCGGTTTTGTTGCCCCGGAAACAGTATCGCCCTTTACATAGTTTTCCGATTCAGCCACTGTAAAGACAACCTTGTAGGGAATTTTGATATCTATAACCGATCCTTCCCAAATGGTTAGTTCATAAGAGAGACCTTCCTGGAGGTAATATTTTTTTTCCTCCATTTCGGAGATCGGCACTTCGTACTGTTCGTAGGACTCGTTGTCCATGAAGTGATAATTATCCTGATCGGAATACTGGTACTGACAGGTTACAATAGCAACTTCGGCGTCCTCAACTTCCTGTTGGGTCGGCACGGTAAGGCTTAATACCGATCCGTCTTTGATGCTTTTCATTTTAATCCTGGCAATTGCTGTTCCCTTGCCGGGGGTGTGAAATTCGCGTTCCACGACCAGATACGGCTGTCCTTTTTGAAGCAGGCATGTCCCTTTAGCAATGTCTCCGCCGCGTATCATGTGCACCTCTCATTTTGCAGAAAATCCAAATAAAATATAGCGGGTTGGCAGAAAAAAGTCTATTGATAAACCTCAAGACTTTTATTTCCTTTTATGGTAATTACAATACATGGACTTTAAAGAAAGCTGGAAACACCGCATTGCAGAAGAGCTGAACGCTTTATCGGCAGAAGCGGGAATCAACACAACAATTGAGCCGGAGGCTATTACGGCGGAACTTCCCCCAAAGCCGGAAATGGGGGACATCGGTTTTCCCATGTTTGCCTTTGCAAAATTGCTGCGTAAAGGGCCGCCTCAAATTGCAGCAATGCTTGCTCAGCGTCTTGATGCAGCAGATTGCAGCACATACGGCGCAGCAGGAACAGCCGCTGCCGACGGTCCCTATGTGAATGTCCGGCTTGACCGGGGAAAAGCTGCCGCAGCGATCCTTGCGGAAATGCTGAATAAACCTGTCGGCAGACCGGGTAATTATGCCGGTTCCCGTATCATGGTTGAGTTTTCCAGTCCCAATACCAATAAACCGCTTCATCTGGGCCACCTTCGCAACGATATATTGGGGGAAAGTATTTCCCGTATACTTACTGCCTGCGGAGCGGAAGTGCGAAAAGTGTGCATTATCAACGACCGGGGTATTCACATCTGCAAGTCTATGCTTGCCTATAAAGAAAACGGCGGCGGTAAAACGCCGGAGTCGGAAGGGGTAAAGAGCGATCACTTTGTCGGGGACTGGTATGTGGCTTTTAGCCGGCGGCTAAAAGAAGAAACAGAAGAACTCATAAAGAGAGAAGGTATTGATAAAGAAAAGGCAGAAGCAGCCGCCCCGGTACTAAAAAAGGCGCAGGAACTGCTCCGGTTATGGGAAGCGGGAGATGCAGAGACCGTTGCTCTCTGGAAAAAGATGAACGGCTGGACTATCGAAGGTATGAAAAAAACCTACGAACGTACCGGTGTTTCTTTTGATCAATATTACTTTGAAAGCGAAACATACCTGAAAGGTAAAGAGGAAATCGGGAAGGCGCTGGAAAAGGGGATTTTTTATAAAAATCAAGACGGAGCGGTAATGGTGGATCTGGAAGAGGAAAAGCTTGGCAAGAAGGTCTTGCTCCGCAGTGATGGTACTTCGATATACATTACCCAGGACATAGGGCTTGCCATTTACCGTAACCGTGACTGGCCGTTTGACCGCCTGGTCTATGTAGTCGGTTCGGAACAACAGCACCATTTTAAAGTCCTTTTTACCATTTTGGAAAAGCTTGGGTTCCCCTGGGCAAAAAATCTCTATCATCTTTCCTATGGTATGGTAAACCTGCCGGAAGGAAAAATGAAAAGCAGGGAAGGAACCGTTGTAGATGCCGACGATCTTATCGACAGTCTTAGGGATCTTGCCCTGGAAGAAATCCGGGAAAAAGAACGGGAAGAAGCGCTGGATAACCCAAAAGAAACCGCCGAAAAGATCGCCCTGGCTGCATTGCACTATTATCTTCTTTCCGTTACTCCTTCAAAGGATATGCTCTTTGATCCCAAAGAAAGCCTTTCTTTTAACGGAAACACCGGCCCGTATTTGCAATATATGGGAGCGCGTATTTCTTCCATGCTGCACAAAAATAAAGAATCAGGAACGATGGATGAGGAATCAGGCATAAAGAGCGCAGAGTTAAGCGATAACGGCGAATATTCGCTGCTTACATCCGATTCCGAGTGGGAATTACTGAAGGTTTTGACAAATTACAATGAAGCGGTATCATTATCCGCATCATATATGGATCCTTCCCTTCTGGGAACTTACCTCTATGATCTTTCCAAAGCGTTCAGCCGTTTTTATCACGACTGTCCCATACTACAGGCGGAAACCTCTGCGCTGTCCGTTGCGCGGCTCGATCTTTCCAGGGTAGTGTTAAAAGTGCTAAAAGACGCTTTTGCCCTAATCTGCATACCTTTTCTTGAAGCCATGTAACGGGGATACGGCCTATTGACACTACCCCCCTTTTTCGTTATGTTGTAATTCAATTTACGGTAAGGATAATGTGATGTACGCTTTAGTTGAATTTAAAGGCCGGCAGTACAAGGCCGAAAAAGGCGCCCTCCTCAAGGTGAACAAAATTGACGCTGAACCGGGGTCAAAACTTGATATTGATTCCGTGCTGCTTCTCTCCAAAGGCGAAGCAAATGTAGTTGTAGGAAGTCCTTATGTACCGGGCGCCAGGGTAAGCGCCGTGGTAGAGAGCCATGCCAAAGACAAAAAGATTATTGTTTTTAAGTATAAATCCAAGAAGGATTACCGGCGGAAACAAGGACACCGTCAGCAATATTCGGTTATCAAAATCGAGGAAATAATCGGAGCCTAGGATGATTACGGTAACAGCGGTTCTGGATGCATCGGGGCTTCTGAAAAGCTGTGATGTCCGGGGCCACGCTGGAGCCGGAAAACGGGGAAATGATATAGTCTGCGCCGCTGTTTCGGTGCTTGCCAGAACAGCTCAGATTGTCCTTTCCAACAGGAATGGGATTATTATCAGAAGCGAGGCTCTCCGCCGGGGGGTATTTACCCTGGAGACAGAGGTGCAGAATAATTCGGGGAAGGATTATCTTGCTGCCATTGGTACCTTTTTGCTGGAAGGTTTGCGCTCTGTAGCCGAGGAATATCCCGAGAATTGTGTTATTACTATTACGAAAGAACGGAGGAATTGATATGGCTCGAAAACGGGGCGGAAGCGGTGCAAAGAACGGACGGGACTCGAATCCCCAATATTTAGGAATAAAAACATCCGGCGGAACAACGGTAAAAGCCGGTACAATTATAGCCCGTCAGCGGGGTACCAAAATTCATCCCGGTCCCAATGTAGGATGCGGCGGAGACTATACTCTTTACGCCAAGGCCGACGGAAAAGTATCTTTTACCCAGCGCCAGGGCCGCAAACTTGCAACAGTAATTGCGGAATAATCCCTTTGGCGCCAGGCGCTGCTAATGCAGAAATTCGCTGATGAAGCGTTAATTGAAGTCTCTTCCGGAAAGGGCGGTAATGGCTGTGTTGCTTTTCGCCGGGAAAAATATGTTCCCAAGGGAGGGCCTTCAGGCGGAGACGGGGGTAAAGGCGGAGATGTAATTTTTACCGTCAGGCGGAATCTCCGTACCCTTGCTCATCTTCGGTACCAGCATTCTTTTCAGGCGGAAAACGGGCATGACGGAGAAGGCCGGGAACGAAACGGCCGGGACGGCGAAGATGTGTTTGTCCCCCTTCCTCCCGGTTCGGTGCTCAAGGATTCAGGCACAGACGAAGTAATACAGGATTTTGGCAAAAAAGACGAAGGGAATTTCCTTTTCCTGAAAGGAGGAAACGGCGGATGGGGAAATGTACACTTTAAGTCTTCGGTAAACCAGGCCCCACGTAAAGCGCTGCCGGGTAAGCCCGGGATTTTCCGCCGTTTAAAAGTAGAATTACAAATTATGGCCGATATTGGCCTTGTGGGTTTTCCCAATGCAGGAAAATCCTCACTCCTTGATAAATACACCAATGCCCGGCCAAAAATAGCTCCCTACCCCTTTACCACAAAGATCCCCAACCTGGGTGTTCTGACTCTGGGATCGGGCAAATGGGCCGCAGGCGGAAATTCCGGTGAAAACAGGGACATTATTATTGCAGACATTCCCGGACTCATAGAAGGCGCATCACAAGGAGCAGGGCTTGGTCATCGTTTTCTTAAGCATATTTCCCGAACGGTTGCCCTGGTTTTTATTATTGATTTATCCGAACCCAATTATTCTGAAGCCTTCGATGTCCTGTACCGGGAACTCAACGATTTTTCTCCCGCATTAACTTCAAAAAGACGCATTCTTTGCGGTTCAAAATGTGATCTGGAAGGAACCGGTGAAGCGCTGAAAGCACTTGCCGCCAAATATCCCGCCGAAAAGATTGTGGGAATTTCGGTCTTTTCCGGTCTTGGCTTAAAAGAACTGGCCGGAGAAATAGGCGATCTTGTAAACAACACAGGGGATAGTGGATGAAAATTGCGGTTCTTGGAGGAAGTTTTAACCCTATTCATATAGGCCATTTGCATCTGGCAGATTCGGCCATCAGAGCTTTTGGCTTTGACAGGATACTCCTTGTTCCCGCAAACATATCTCCCTTTAAGCAGAATGCCTGTACCATTGACACCGGCTTATCCGGAAAAAAAACCGCACAAAAGCGCAAAAAAACATTAACGCAGACTGATTCCGCAAAGGAGCTAAACTTCGGCGCCACAGCAGCAGACCGGCTTGATATGATACTTTCGTCTATCACCGCCGATCCGGGAATTGCCGTTGAAGATTTGGAACTGCGGCGGGGCGGCATTTCCTATACTATTGATACCGTAAAAGAAATCATTAATCGTTACCAACCGGAGGGGAACCTTGGCCCTGACAGGTTTCGGCAAAGCATACCAATGGGGAAACCGGCCCTTATTCTGGGGGACGATCTTATTGCAGATTTTTCCAAATGGAAAGATGCAAAAAAGCTGGCACAGATTACAGACATTATCATTGCACGGCGTATGGTCAACCCTAGAAAAATAAAATTCCCGTATCCTCACCTTATGCTGAATAACGAAGTAATGGATATTTCTTCCGCGATGATCCGGGAAAGGATCGCCAAGGGCAATGCCTGGCATTACCTGGTCCCTCCGGGTGCACGGGTCATTATTGAAGACAGAGGGCTTTACCTTCCCGCCCAGACAAAAAGTAACGGTGACGGAACAAACGGCAGAATGGACAAAAAAATCACCGGCGGGCTTATTGCACAGGTGGAAGAAGCAGCCCGGCTATCTTTATCCGCCAAACGTTTTATTCATTCAAGAAATACTGCCCTTATGGCCAGGGATCTTGCCCTTCGGTATAACCTGGATGCAGATGCCGCTTATTTGGCCGGAATTGCCCATGATATGGCTAAAAACCGGAGTTCAGACCTTGAACACGGAAAGAAAGCTGCGGTATTGCTTCAGACACGATTCAACATACATAATAAGGAAGTGCTGGAAGCGGTAGAAATCCATACAACCGGAAAACCCGGTATGAAGGATCTGGCAAAAGTGGTGTTTATTGCAGATAAAATTGAATTTTCACGGCCTGGTGAACACACAAAGCTCAGAGACATGGCCGCAGGGAAGGTAAAAGGGAATACAATCAATCTGGATAAGCTTTTTTATGCAGTTTTAAAGAACAATATCAGCTGGCTAAAAGAAGCCGGCATTAAAGCTTCCAAGATAACACTCCGGCTGCTGGAGGAAAAGTGAAAAAAACGTTCGACTATAAAACGGATATAAGCATATTTCTCCTTTTAGGCATTGTCTTACTCCTCCTGGGCGGGATTATATTCACCCTTAATGTGCTTAGGTCGGATCCTATTGATGAAGCTCTGGCCGGAGAGTCCATTATCAATATCTTTTTTATTCTGGAACATGAACAAAAGCCTCTGGGCACCTATGTGATAATGTATTCCCCCATGAATAACAGGGCGGCGGCAATTTCCATACCGGGCGATACGGGGCGGATCCTGAAAACTGTAGACAAAATGGACAGGCTTGATTCGGTGTACCGTTCAAACAACATTGAACCTTATAAAACAGAAGTGGAAGGGCTACTGGAACTTTCCATCTCTTATTCAATAGTACTCGAAACAGAAAAACTGGCAAAAATCATTGATGTTATAGACGGAGTCAATATTTTTATCCCCAATTCAATAGAGATTTACGAAGAAGAATTAATTCTCTTTCCTTCGGGAAATATTACCCTGGACGGTGACAAGGGAATACAGTACCTGGTATTTGAACTGCCTGAAGACGATTCTTCCGAAACAAGCCAGCGGCGGGAACGGTTTTTTCTGGGACTTATGAAAAGGCTGGGAGAAAAAAACGATCTTTTAAAAGATCCTTCAGTAGCCCGCTTTTTTTATCCTCTTCTGAATACCAGGATGAACCGGCTTACTCAAAAAAAACTCTTCGAGGCTCTTTCAAGGCTGGACATGGACCGGATAAACCCGCAGACAGTGTCCGGTAAATATCAGGAAATATCGGGCCAGAGGCTTCTGATGCCCGATCACAACGGAGCAGTTATCAGGGATGTAGTCCGCCAGGGACAGCGCAGCCTGGAACAAAAAACCCAGGGCACCCTTATAGAACGGGTCTTTACCGTAGAAATACTCAATGGTACAACAACCACAGGCCTGGCAGCCAGAACTGCGGATCTGATACAGGGTTTTAACTACGATGTGATTGCCACGGGTAATGCAGACCAAAACGATTATGAAAATACGGAAATAATAGATCGTACCGGAATAGAAAATGTGGTAAACAGTTTTGCTGCGGTAATCCGGTGTACCAATATACGATTTGAGTCAAAACTCCCCGACGAAACCGATCCAGGGATAATAACCAGTGAAAACTGGGCGGATTTTACCCTGATTCTCGGAAAGGATTTTAATGGACGATTCGTTACAGGAAACTAGGAACAAGGATATACAGGACAGCCCGAAAATACCGGGCGTTGAAGAAGTTCTTGCTATTTGTAAACTGCTTGAAGAACACAAAGGGGTCAATGTAACAGCTCTGGACCTGAGAAAACTGAACCTATGGACTGATTTTTTTGTTATCGCTACGGTTTCAAGCAGTACCCACCTTCAGGGCCTTTTACGGCATATAAAAGATTTTGCCGGTGATCAGGGCCTTAATATCCGGCGCCGCACACAGCAGGAAAAAAACGTCTTAACCGACAATTCATGGAACCTGGTCGATATGGGGACGGTTGTGGTTCATCTTATGACCGCCCAATCCAGAGAGTTTTATGAGTTGGAGGTACTATGGGGTTCCGCCGGGCGGGTTTATCCCGCCTAAAACAGCCATAAAACCGGCTTTTTTATATTCCACCGGGCAACAGAGCGGCACCAAGAACGATGGTTTGCGCAGTTTCTCTTCTGAACTTATTTATTCGTCAAAATCTTCATAATCGACGTCTTCTTCGTAGTCGTAATCATCTTCTTCCTCTTCGAAATCATCGTCATCATCATCGTCAAAGTCACTGGTATCGTCAAAATCATCATCAAATTCATCGTCGTCATCAAATTCATCATCTTCAAGATCGTCATCACCCGCATCATCACTATCACTCAGAACAATGTGATAAGGGTACGTAAGCCAATTCCTGGCAGTGTCTAAAAGCAGTTTTCTTGAACTTGCGGGTCCAAGTTCCACATTCTCAAAGGGCATTAATTCCAGGTCCTCCATCTATAATCTCCTTTCTTCTGAACATAAGGGAGTAAATAAAGTTCTGTCAAGTGTTTATCCGAAGCTTTTTCAATGCGACCATTTTTTTTGTCAGGTTGAAAAAACTCATCTTGATTCAGTAAAAAATATAGTAAAAAATAGCCTGTGATTCAACCGATTAAACCAAATAAAAAAATAATTTTTAATTCGCCGTGCAAAGTCAACCTTCATCTGGCTATCGGAGAAAAAAGGGATGATGGTTTTCATAACCTGGACAGTATCTTTGTGGCTCTGGATTGCGCCGATTCCCTTATTTTTTCTTTTTTTCCCGGAAATAAGGCCAAAACTATCATTACAATGGAAAAAGAAGGCCCTTTTTTGGAACTTTCGCAAAAAGGTCAGCTTTTTCCGCCTCTTCCGGCAGAAAGCAATATAATTTACCGGGCAACCGGGCTTTTTCGCCAAAAAACCGGTCTTAAAACCAATATTTCGGTTGATTTAAAAAAACGCATCCCTCCCGGTTCAGGTCTTGGCGGCGGTTCTTCCAATGCTGCCGCTACACTTTTAGCCCTGAATGAACTATTCGGCGATACAGAGAAAAAGCTTTCCAGGAAAGAAATGCTGGATCTGGCCGCTCAACTGGGAAGCGATGTCCCATTTTTTGTTGATATTGCCCTGCAAGAACAAGAAAAAAGCCCTGCCCGAGCCGTTAATGGACGAGGTGAACTACTTAATTATCTGTCGCCTCCCCCGCCCCTGGGAGTTTTATTGGTTTTTCCCGGTTTTGCCAGCAATACCGGCGACGCCTATCGACTGTTGGATGAAAACCGTCCGGTTATAACTAAATCAAATCCTGTTTTATCGAAAAATTTATCTGATTTTTCCTGGACTTCTCCGGAAAGCTGGGATTTTTCAAATGATTTCCAGCACCTTTTAACAAAACACGATTCCGAACGAAACAGAAATGCTTACATTACCATATTAAAGGAATTAAAAAAGGCCGGAGCTGCCTTTGCCGGTCTTTCAGGGTCCGGTTCAGCCTGTTTTGGTATTTTTTCCAACCCGGAAAAAGCAGTTCAGGCGGAAACAAAACTAAATAAATCATTTTATGAACCAAAATCCGGGATTTTGGCACTTCAAAGCACTTTTTTCTTGCTTTCTGATTAGAACCGGTTATACAATGGATTTAACCGAAACGGTTGAAAAGCGGTTGCTTTTGAATTAGCAAGGAGTTCACCATGGATATAACCGACATCCGTGTCCGCAAAGTAACAGGAGAAGGTAAACTTAAAGCGTATGTAACCATTACCTTTGACAACTGCTTTGTGGTTCATAATGTTAAAATTATCGAAGGAAAAAGCGGCATCTTTATCGCAATGCCCAGCCGTAAGACCCGCGCGGGAGAATACAAGGACGTGGCCCATCCTATTTTCCCCGAATTCCGCCTAAAACTCCAAAAGCAAATCCTGGAAAAATACGATTCGGGCAATGTACCGGATGATATGTCGGTTGAAATTTAGTTATAGCAGCTTTTCCAGTTCATCCACCAGACGGCCGAATGCTTTACACGCCGCCTCGACGGGCGCCGGGTTAGACATATCAACTCCAGCATTTTTTAATGAATCAATCGGATAACGGGAACCGCCTGATTTTAAAAAATTAAAATAATCGTTACGTTCCTGTTCACCTCCGGAAAAGACCCGTTCTGCCAGGGCATAGGAAGCGGATATCCCCGTAGCATACTTGTATACATAAAAAGCCCGGTAAAAATGAGGAATCCGGAGGCCTTCCAGGTCGCTTTCTTCTTCAAAGTGCATTGCTTCTCCAAAGTATTTTGACAGCAGATTCCGGTATTCACTGCGGAGCAGTTCCAGGGTCAGCGGCGTGCCTCCTTCTTCCAGTTCATGGCTCCGTTTTTCAAATTCGGCAAACATGGTCTGACGGTACAAAGTGGAAAGAAAATCATCTGCCCGTTTATTAACGATATATCTTTTAAGCTCAACAGAACCGGCATTTTTTTCCAGATACCTGAAGAGAAGTTCTTCATTAAAAGTACTGGCAACTTCAGCCTCAAATATAGTGTAGTTATACTGCAAAAAAGGATTGGATCGGGCAGAAAACCAGGAATGCATGGAATGCCCCCCTTCGTGAGCCAGGGTAAACACATCCCGGATTGAATCATCCTTGTAATTCATAAGGATAAAAGGGTCTGCCAGATAGCTTCCTGCGGAAAAAGCACCGCTTCGTTTTCCCTTATTTTCATAACGGTCAGCCCACCGGCCCAAAAGCCCTTTCTGCAGAACCGTAACATACTCATCTCCAAGAGGGGTGAGCGCTTCGCAAATCATATTCACCGCATCTTCCCAGGGGGTGATTTTCTTTACCCCTGGTACAAGCGGAACATAAACATCGTAATGCCTAAGCTCATCGAGTTTCAGAACCCGCCTGCGGAGGCGGTAGTAACGATGAAGGGGATCAAGATTATTATTCACCGTAGTTATAAGGTTGCCGTATACCGATTCACTGACATCATCAGGAAACAGCGCCGCATTTAAGGCAGAAGGAAAATTCCGTATCCGGGCACGAATTACATCCTGCTTAACCGAGCCTCCATAGAGGGCAGCGAGCGTTGTCTTATGCATATTAAAGCAGCGGTAAAAAGCCGTGTAAGCTTTCTCCCGTACTGCTCTGTCAGGGTTTTCCATAAATACCGACCAGGTAGATTGGGTAAGGGGGAGTTTTCCTTCTTTTGTTTCGATGGTTCCAAAATCCAGGTCAACATTGGTCAATACCGAAAAAGCCTGATTCGCAATGTCTTCTCCTTCGGAATGGATGGCGAGAATTCGTTCTTCTTTTTCGCTTAATATGTGGCTTTTATACCTGAGCAATTTTTTCAGATAGATAACATATTCTTTTATCCGGGGATGGGAAAGAAATTCATTCATTTCGTTATCCGGAATAGCCTGGATTTCCGGTACAGCCCAGGAAAGTTCCGCTCCGATTTTTGCGGCGGTCATGACAAATTTGCCTGTCATGGTACGGGCAGCATCAGACCCTTCGTCTTCAGTTTCCCGAAGCTCACTGTAATAGGCAAGCTTTTCTTCCAGTAATCCCAGATCCCTGAAAAAGTCCAGGTAATCAGCCAATGAAACGGCAGATTTACCCAAAGTGCCTTTAAAAGCAGGTATTGTATTCAATGCTTCTGCATACTTCGTTAAATCCAGTTCCCAGGAGGCATCATCGGAATAAAGGCTTCCTAAATCCCACTTATATTGATCCTCAATTTCACTGCGCAAAGGGGTGGTTTTTTCATTTGATTTTTTATCCGGCATGGTAAAAGCATAACCAAATAAAATAAAAAATATAAGCGGGATATTATAACTGAGCTTATTCCAATACTTTAGTTTAAAACCGGCTCTACCGGATTACTTCCGATTCACCTTCCAGATTAAAGTTTTTGGTTAAAACAGGCATATCCATGACGCTTATCACAACTGTTCCGGCAAACCTGTACATAACACTTTCCAGGGCAATCACTTTATCCAAAAGGTCCCGTTTTGTATCAATAAAATTCATCACCAAATACAGATCTTTTTCCATAAAATCAGAAGCAGGAACGGTAAAGATATTTTTTTCCGTACCATCAGCCCAAAAACTTCCTTCTCCGTACAGCTCGTAATTCAAGGAAGAAAGAGATACAGGAAATGGATTGGGGTTTTCTATGCGAAGCTTTACTTTAAGCCGGGTATTAACAAGCTCGGCCTGGAGGATAATGATAGAACTGACAGAAAAATCCGGCTCCAGAATCTTTGGGGCTGACGAATTGGGAGTGTTTTTACAGGAAAAAGCAAATAAAGCAAGGACAAAAAAAACCAAAAAACGGGCAAAAATGGCTTTAAAAACGGTTCCTGAACACCTCATAGTACAATATCGGCAATTTGTCCGGCTTTTTTTGCGGCAAAGTTCCATGCAAAACACCGCTATACAATATCCTGGCGGCCGGCTTTGTTTTCGTTGTTTTTCCGCACTTCAAACAGATTGCTGTCGATGGTCCCTTTTTTAACACCCATTATTCCCGCAACCTGCTCATTGGATGCTTCAATACGCATTACGCTAAGGCGTTTGCGCATGGAAGCAAGCCTTTTCCGGGCAGTCTCCAAACAGCGTTTCATTTTGAACCAATGAGCGGAATAATGCGGAGCCGCCTGCAGCCTTTTTTCAAATGCCAGGCACCGGTAAAACTGGCCGTGGATCCGTTCTTTAAGGCCATTGATTATTTCTTCTCTCTGTACCCTTATTACCCTGAGTTTATCAACCATGTGGTACAATTCTTCTTTATTCAGTCCCAGCGCCGGAGCAATCCGCTCCAGATGATCGTCAGACAAAAAATAATAAGATTTAAGGAGGAGCATTAAAACCTGGCGGGGATTGGATACTTTTTTCGGAACCGGTCTGGTATCCAGGTATTCCGGCTCTTCCTCCATTACCTCCATTTCCAGAGCTTTGGCATTCCACCAGGTTTTTTCGATGATCCGGTGTTCCTTTTTCCGCAGCCAGTATTCTTTGGCGGAAAGCCGTACCATTGTGGTAATATAGGCGTCAAAACACGACCCCTGATCGGCATAACGGTCTATGGCTCTGCTTAATCGCGGATAAAGCCAACTGATAAAATCATCACGGGTATCGCTCTTAAACAGCGAAATGGAAAAACGCCGGGGATGGTTTCTGATGTACATAAAAAGTTTTCCTTCCATTTCCTTTCGTTTTATCCGGCCATGAAGATAATTGTCCAATAAATTATTCAGATCCTCGCATTCATTAATAACAACTGGCGCTTGCATTTATAGCTCCTTGCAAAATCGGTATATCATGAATACAGGGGAAAAAGGTGTTTTTTGCTTTTATTTTTCAGGTAAAAATGACAAAAGTCATATTATTTTTTCATCTGCCAAGTATTTTTTTCAATGAATAACCCAGAGTTTCATGTTTTATTGCAGTAACATCAAATTTGAATAGTTTAAATACAATCTGGATGCAAAATCCAACAGCAATTGCAGAAATGACCGTTCCTATCCCTATCATTCCGCCTAAAAACCACCCTATGAACGTTACCAGTACTTCAATCAGACTCCGGCATAGACCTACAGGCAGTTTTATCCTTTTGGCTAACACAACCATTAAATTATCCCTTGGTCCAACGCCAAAAGCTGACTTAATATAAAAATATGAACCTAATGCAATAATAAATAATCCTGCAATTAACATGATAATTCCCAATATAAGATCATTCATTATAGGAATAATATTCATAAAAAAAATAATATCTATAAATACCCCGGTCACTATCATGCTGCAGATTGTGCCAAAACCCAGTTCTTCTCCCAAAATCGTAACTATTATTACTATAACAACCCCGGCAATAATAGATGCAACTCCAATACTCAATCCAAGTGTATTTGCAAGTCCAACATGGAAAACTTCCCAGGGAGCGTATCCTATGTTGGCATTTATCATCAAGACAATTCCAAATGCATACAGAATAAGCCCTATCATCATATTCCCAAAACGTATCAAAAACAGTTTCATTATTCTAAATCATCGGTAAAAACCTTAAAAAATGCACGAAACCCGGACTCAAATTCCAAACCAATTATTCCGATAATCATAATATATCCTTAAGCAAATGCCTTTGGAGGGGAGTTTTGTCCGAAAAACCTGTATCCAATCACGAAAAAAACGATTATACGGAACTGAACATAAGCCCGGCACGCCTGGTATCAATACTGGCGGCAATTACCTGTATTTTGGCCGGCATACTGCTTGCCTTGTCTATAGGAGCTTCCCTTTTTAACTGGACTTTTATTAATAGCGGCCCCGGGGGTCTTTTTGCCGGCGCTTACGGAATGTTTGCTTTATTTATACCTTTATACCTTTTTTGCGCCGCCGCTCTTCTGGTTGATCCGGTTTTTAAGCCGGGAAGGATCTTTCTCCTTTCTTCAGCAATTTTCCCTTTTCTTACCCTGGCTTTGGGGTTTTACCTGATACGGAATTTCGAAACCAACAGGCTGGTGATGCCTCTATTGGACAGTATTGGCCAAAACGGACTCAGTCTGGCAGTAATTACCGCAACCATTCTGGAATGTGTAGGTATCCTAATTCTCAACCAAATCCTGTTTAAGAATAAAAAAGAAACCACGGCAGCTCCCTCCGGAACGGCAAAACCCGTGCCTGCCGCTGTTTCAAACACAAACACCGCAGTTCATACGGTTACCAATACGACGGTAAATACGGTAAACAATACGGTTGTAAATACAGTTAATAAAGCGGCAAGTGGTACAGCTGCTGGTACAGCAACTCCTGCTTCCGCAGCAATATTAAGTAAAACAAAAGAACCGTTAAAGGTTCACAGCAAAGAAGCAAATCATCCTGACAGGGAAGTTAAACATCCCGACAAAGAAGTTAAACCTTCCGACAAAGATGTTAAACCTTACGACAGGGACATTAAACCATCTGACAGAGAAATTAAGCTTCCTGATTGGGGACCTCTTAAAAGTCCTGCCGCATTCAGGGAATTAAACGAAGAAGGCTTTAAAAAAGAAGACATTAATACAGAAATTAAGGAAGACGAAAAAAACATCACCTTTTCTGAAATAGCCGAAGAAGACGAAATCCTTGTTCTGGACGATTCCGCTTTTTCTCCGTATTCGCAACTAAGCAACGAAAACACCAATGAAAATGATCTGGTTTTGGAACCTGCATTTGAAGATGAAATGAACTGGGAACCTGAAACAGAAAACGTGCCGGAATATTCTGCCGGGGAAACAGATGCATTGATGCAAACAGATGAACCGGTGGAAGAAAACGATTATCATGAACTGGAACAGGTTCAATTTGATCAGTTTGAAGATAACACAGAAGCCGCCGAAGAATTCTCCGCCGAGTCCGATCAGTTAGAGTGGCCCGACGAAGATCCTCTTCCAAGTGAAGATTGGTTTGAAGTAGATCCTTTTCTGGAAGAAGCCGAATCGCTTGTTGCCGATGCAGAACAGGAACAGGACAGTATTTCTCCAACAGTAAAAAAAAAACTAAGTAAACACAAAGGCGCATATTCTGTACCGGTAGACGACATACTCAAGGAGTATCCCGACGGCCAGTACTGGATTGTAGACGAAGAATCACACAAAGCAGGACAGGTACTTCAGGAAACACTCAGTGAATTCGGTATTCAGGCGGAAATAACGGGGATCAGAAAAGGCCCGGTAATTACCATGTTCGAAATACTCCCCGCTCCCGGAGTAAAGCTGTCCAAAATCGTAAACCTTCAGGACAATATTGCCCTGCGTCTTGCCGCTTCCAGCGTTCGTATTGTTGCGCCCATACCGGGCAAGCATGCCGTAGGGATTGAAGTTCCCAACAAAAAACGGAACATTGTTTCGTTCAGAGAAATAATCGAAGGGGAACTTTCCAACAAAAAAGAAAAAACCAGGGACGAGATTCCAGTAGTTCTGGGAAAAGGCATAACCGGAGATGCCGTTACGGTAGACCTTTGTCAAATGCCCCATATACTTATTGCCGGCGCCACCGGTTCGGGAAAATCGGTCTGCGTTAATTCCATGATCCTTTCGATCCTCTATCAGCTTTCTCCTGCGGAGTGCCGTCTTATTTTAATTGATCCAAAAATCGTAGAACTGAAATTGTACAACGATATTCCGCACCTTTTAACGCCGGTAATTACCGAACCAAAGCGGGCATTCCAGGCATTACAGTACTGTATATTTGAAATGGAACGCCGGTATGCCTGTCTTGATTCAATGGGTGTCCGGGACATAAAGAGTTACAACAAACGCATTAAGGAACGAAAAATTGCCGCAGAACATATGCCTTATTTTGTGGTAATTATTGATGAGTTTGCAGACCTTATGGCAACCACCGGTAAAGAACTTGAGTCCACTGTAGCCCGGCTTGCCGCCATGAGCCGCGCGGTGGGAATTCATCTTGTTCTGGCAACTCAGCGGCCGTCTATCGACGTTATCACCGGTCTTATCAAGGCAAACATCCCCAGCCGCATTGCGTTTATGGTAGCCAGCAAAATGGACAGCCGCATTATTATTGATATGGTCGGCGCAGAAAAACTTCTGGGCAAGGGCGATATGCTCTATGCCGGAGCAATGGATCCGTTCCCCATTCGTATGCAGGGCGCATTTATTTCCGAAGAAGAAGTGGAGAATGTGGTTGACTATGTAAAAACGCTTGGCGAGCCGGAATATATAGACGATGAAATATTCTTTGACGAAGAAGAAGGGGAAACAGGAACATCATTTACAGACGGCGACGATCCTCTTTACGATAAAGCTTTGGAAGTGGTAAAGACCCAGGGCAAAGCAAGCGCCAGTTTTATCCAGCGCCGTCTTAAAATCGGTTATAACCGCGCCGCCCGGCTTGTAGAAGAAATGGAACAACGCGGTATCGTCGGCCCTGCCCAGGGCTCCCGTCCGCGGGAATTGTTGCGGGCTGTGTAATTAAACCGCTGCCTTGTCCAGCTTTCCCGCCTGTGGTAAACTGTGTGAATGACCTCCGACTATGTGGTTGAAACCGGAAAGGCTTTGCCCCTTGGGACGACAGTTACAGACCGGGGTGTAAACTTTTCTGTTTTCTCGCGTCATGCCGAAGAAATAAGCCTTATTATTTTTGAAAGCGCCGAAAAAAACAGTTCGTATTCGGAAGTAAAACTAGACAAGCAGAAAAACAAAACCGGCGATATATGGCACTGCCATATAAACGGTCTTACCGAAGGAGCCTGTTACCTCTACAGGGTAGACGGGCCGTACCTTCCGGAAAAAGGGCTGCGCTTTAATCCTCACAAGACGTTGCTCGACCCCTATGCAAAAGCCTTAACGAGTTTAAATGATTGGGATATTTTGGCATGCCTGGGGTATGATCCTTCAGATCCGTCAAAGGATCTTTCTTTTTCTACGAAGGATGATCTTTTAAATCAGCCCCGCTGTATTGCAATAAACGACGATTTCGACTGGCAGGGCGATCTTCCGCTTAATTATCCGCTGCGCTTTAGTATTCTTTACGAAACACACATTAAAGGTCTTACTGCTCATCCCGATTCCGGCGTTGAGCATAAAGGCACCTACCGCGGGGTAATCGAAAAGATTCCTTTCTTTAAAGATCTGGGCGTTACCAGTCTGGAGTTTCTTCCGCTGCAGGAATTCGACGAACATGAATATCCCCGCAGAAATCCGCGGACAGGAGAAATGCTGACCAACTACTGGGGTTATTCTACAGTAGCATTTTTCGCACCAAAAGGATCATATGCTTCCGACACCGCTCCCGGCGGACAGGTACGCGAATTTAAAACTATGGTTCGGGAACTGCACAAGGCAGGTCTGGAAGTAATACTCGACATTGTATTTAACCACACTGCCGAAGGAAACGAATACGGGCCTACTTTTTCTTTCCGCGGTCTGGATAATCAAATTTACTATATTCTGAACGAAAACCGCCGCTATTATCAAAACTATTCCGGCTGCGGCAATACGTTAAACTGTAATCATCCTGTGGTTCGGCGGTTTATCATCGACTGTCTGCACTACTGGGTAACCGAAATGCATGTGGACGGATTCCGCTTTGATCTTGGTTCGATCCTGGGCCGCGATCAACAGGGAAGGCTAATGGAAAATCCTCCCACACTGGAACTTATTGCCGAGGATCCCGTATTAAGCCACACAAAAATTATTGCAGAAGCCTGGGATGCCGGCGGAGCGTACCAGGTGGGCTGGTTCCCCGGCGGCCGTTGGGCAGAATGGAACGACCGGTACCGGGACGATGTCCGGCTTTACTGGCGCGGGGATCCCGGCCAAACCCGGCATCTTGCCACAAGGATATCTGGTTCCAGCGATCTGTATCTGCGAGACGGACGCAAGCCGTTCCATTCCATTAACTTTATCACAAGCCACGATGGATTTACCCTTCGTGATTTAATCTCCTACAACCACAAGCACAACGAAGACAACGGAGAAGAAAACCACGACGGCAGCGACAATAACTGCAGCTACAACAACGGAGAAGAAGGCCCAACCGTCGACATGATGGTAGGGCAAACAAGAGAACGGCTTACAAAGAATTTTATTGCCACCATGATGATTTCCCTTGGAACCCCCATGATCCTTGGCGGAGATGAAATGGGCCGCACCCAGAACGGCAACAACAATGCATACTGTCAGGATAATGAAATATCCTGGTACGACTGGTCACTGTTAAATAAAAATTCCGGCCTCTTCCGTTTTATCAAAGAGATTATCGCCTTCCGTCTTCGCCATCACGGTTTTATGCGGCCGGAATTTTACACAGGCCGTGACGGTAACTACAATGCCATTCCGGATATTACCTGGTTTGACGAATCGGGCAGAACCCCCAACTGGGATAACATTGGTTATTGTATGGCATTGCGCATGGACGGAAGCAAGGCGGAGATTTCGGCGGATCAGGACGACAACGACTTCTTTATTATGTTCAACGCAGGAAGCAAAAAAGTAGTGTTCAGTGTTTGCGCCCCTCTTGCAGGAAAACGCTGGGTAAGAAAAGTGAACACGGCTATGAGTAGTCCCGAAGATATACTCCTGCCCGGGACGGAAGAAGAACTAACCTATCCCGATCGTTATCCGGTACAGGCCAGAAGCATGGTAATACTTATTTCAAAACAACAATAACAGGAGTAACACGTGGACGAAAGCAGTTTTATTCTTGGTGTTGATTTGGACGGCGTCGTGGGAGATTTTTACGGCGCCATGCGGAAGATTGCCGCCGAATGGCTGAATAAACCGGAAGAAAAACTCACAAAAGAAGTAAGTTTTGGACTTGAAGAATGGGGTATTGATGAATACGGAGGTTATGACAGGCTCCATCGCTTTGCCGTAGCTCAGCGTAATCTGTTCAGGGATATGCCGCCCATTCAGGACGCTCCGGGTACGCTCAGAAAACTATCAAACAGAGGCATAAGAATACGTATCATTACCCACCGGCTGTTTCTTAAATACTCCCACAAAACAAGTATTACCCAGACAGTAGATTGGCTCGATAACTATGATATACCCTATTGGGATATCTGTTTTATGAACGACAAAGTTGCCGTAGGCGCCCATGTATATATCGACGATGCGCCAAAAAACATAACGCAGCTTCGCGAACAGGGACATAAGACCATTGTTTTTTCCAACTCAACCAATATTGGTATTCCCGGTCCTCGTGCCGATTCCTGGATCGAAGCTGAAAAAATTATTATGGAAGCACTGGAAGAGTGGCGTACGGGAACAACCAACCTGTTCAATTAAAGTATCTGTTTAAAAAACCACATTCCATTTTTATTCCATTAAAGCTATTGTCTAATTCAATGCATTTATCATTTAACAATACCAGATTATGAGTTTTTTGTGGAAAAATATCATTATAAGTCAAATAACATTTTAAATATTTTTCTGTAGCTTGTGCACATAAATAACAAATAACTTCCATATGTTTTTTTATGGCATCATTTAAAATTTTAGCTGAATCAAAATCATCATCAGCTATTACCATCTATTCTTTAACATCGTTAATGTTCATACAACACTTTACCCTTTTGGATAATTGTTTTTTCAAAAATGTTTTCTACTTTTCGTTTATTAAATATAGATTCATTATTCAAAAACAGATCAATAAAATAAATTTTTTTGTAACTCAAATCAACAATAATTTTTGCATATAAATCAGTCAGATTCATTATACCGTCAGGTATAACAATATATATATCAATATCACTTTTATCAGATGGAGTCCCATATGCATAAGATCCAAATAAATAAATGTACCGTGCAGGCACAAATTTAAGGATAGATTCTTTTATATCTTCTATTTTTTCTAATAAATTCTCCATAACTATACAATAACCATTCAATAATATTTTATCAAGCAGGTCTTTTCACCCGGTGTTTTTGCCAAACAGAACCCTGTGGATTCTGCATGTTTCCATTAAAATTTGCTTAGCCTCCATCAGACCTGCCCAAACTTGCTGAAAATCAAGCCCTCTGGGATAATCCGGTACTGTTTGTACATCTGCCATAATTAACCTACGGGAATTTGGCAGCTGTTGCTATCGCTCCGTCACGGAAGGCGGCGTACTCAAGGCGGTAACCTGGCATGAACTCTCGCCAGGGCGCAAAGAAAAATGCTCCTTCATTAATTGTTCTTCCCCCTTTTCGTGCTATAATCACTCTATGACTATAACGCAAACCGTAGACATACCTGAAAACCGCCGGCTGGTTATTGACGTACCCCCCGAAATACCGGTAGGAAGGACAGTTCTTGCCTTTACGCCGGCTCCCATGTCTGACAATGTCGCCGATGATGAGTTTGAGGGTGACTGCCCGCTGTGCGCCAAGTACCGCGATCCCGAAACCGGGGAGTTGCATTTTAACGCCGAGACCATAGCGGGTATGCAGGAAGTTGAAGATATGATTTCGGGGAAGATTCCTGTTAAGTGGCATACATCCCTTGACGATTTGGACGAAATGCTGGGACTGTAGCCTATGCTTGGTTATGAAATCTTCGGTTCTTTCAAACGAGATCGCAGTGAAATTCTTCTTCCGCGATCTTCCGCAGCTTCTATTTCTCGGTATCAAAAATAAATCTTATACTTTCATTAATTTTTTCTATATATTGCTTAGGTAACATTGAAATTTGTTCTATCAATCGTGTCCTGTCGATTGTAGCAATTTGTGAAAAATTAATTACAGATGTTTTATTAAGGCCAGAAACACCTTTTTCCAATGTAATGTTGCCAGGCATTTGAGAAAGTTTCATATTCGATGTAATAACGGCGCAGATTGTGGTTTTTATATTACTACGATTGAATAAATCATTTTGAATTATTAAAACAGGACGGTGTTTTCCTGGTTCAGAACCATAAGGATCATCGGGCAGATTAGCCCACCATACTTCGCCTTTTATCACTGCCAGTCATCGCCTTCCAAAACTTCCATTTGAGCAGCCATTACACTTGGCTCTATTGATGTATCTACTTCTTTGCAAACTTCATTTATCTGTGCAATTATTAGATCGTCATTAGAATGTTGATTTAGCGTAAATTTAACAAGGCTCATTTCTTCTAAATTTTTTAATAATTGTATAACCGTAGAGTTTTCAACTTCAAGTGTTATTGTCTGTTTCATGTTTCTATAGTGATGCAAAATACAAGAAATTTCAAGAGCGCGGAGCAGGCACAACGGTGTCTGGCGCTCGGTGACGCGGAGTGCTGGTTCCCTAACCACTCTCCACTTCCTCACCCAAATGAGGGCAAAATTACCCCAACGTTTGGCAAATCTATCCACTTGACATGTATCTACATTCTGTTTATACTTTTTGTATCTACAATTGGTATATACAGGAGGATTTATGGCTACAGCTGTTTTGTCAAAGTGGGGTAATAGCCATGCGTTGCGAATTCCTTTGGATATGGTCAAAAAATTAGGTATCGAAACTAATGAAAAGCTCTATCTGGAAACCGATGAAGATAAAATAATTATTTCAAAAATGCCCGCTCCCAAAAAGGGAACCCTGGAGTATCTTTTTAAGGATTATTCAGGTGAATCATT
>Ga0082212_10000980_pt1 | contig 41926 bp, 42 predicted proteins | sample TergutNt197P3_FD_71548 | JGI IMG/M metagenome (GOLD analysis project Ga0082212, IMG submission 71548) | Neocapritermes taracua P3 segment gut microbial communities from Petit-Saut dam, French Guiana - Nt197 P3 | ecosystem: Host-associated > Arthropoda: Insects > Digestive system > Gut ...
GCCTCACCGCCCGACGCAGCCCCCGAAAGGCGAAAAAAATACGCGGGCTTTTGGAGTCTGCCGCTCCCCAACCCCTGACGTGGCACTGTTACTGGCCAGCGCGGTATCTGCCTCCAACTCACCATTGAGTTGCGGGAAAACACCGCGGCAGAAAGCTCTGCTTATCCTTATCGTCAGTTCATGAACTTTTTTAATATGCACCCCCACAACTCTAGGCACAAAAGGCGGCAAAAGGCTGATGCCTAAAGCCGTCTTTCATTGTAAAAACATTTTGCTGATCCTGCAAGAAGATCCGGCAGCTATAAAGCCACTGACCCCGCAACGCGACGCCCCCGACAACGGGGACAGTACGCTAAGTTTGCTTCCATATCGACAACCTTAGGTTCCAGCCACTTCAGTTCTTCAGTTGTCGCGTAGGGTTTCCCGCATTCGGCGCACTTCTCCAAGACAAAGGTCTTTCCCCAAATCGTGCGTTGGTTCTGGGTGTTGGAACACTCAATAGACCCCGTGGGGCAAACCCTGGCGCAAGCGGCACAGCCGATGCAGTCTTGCGGTGGTTCATCAAATGGCGGCGCCACGATTTTATCAACACCGCGCCGGGTTATTTGAATCGCGGAAGTTCCCAATTCCTGGCAGGCTCTGGTACATTGGCCGCACAAAATGCATTTTTCTTCTTTGTCGGTGTTGAAAAGACCCCCACAGCCGGTAACCCCATACTCGCGGCAATAGGCTGGCAAAGCCCCTTGTGCTGCCGGCGCGCGTTCGATGAGCAAAGCCAAAAGCACACGCCTCAGCCTGATGATTTTCTCTGACTTGGTATAGACCACAATGGTTTCCGCAACCGGATACACACAAGATACAACAACAGAGCGGCTGCCGTCGGCGGTTTCAATCTCCACAATACACAAACGGCAGCAACCCCGACCCGGCAACGCGTCATGCCGGCATAAGGCGGGAATATCTATCCCGTTTCTCCGTGCTATTTCCCATAGAAATTCGCCAGGCTGGGCTTCACAGGTTTTTCCGTCAATGACAATATTCATGATTCCGCCCCCGTACTGTTTGTGCTTTTATTGTTATGTGTGCCGTTCTCTTTCTTCCCTCCAACTGAGCCGTCTGGGCCCTTTTCGCGCGTTTCGCCAAAGGTCGCCTTTCTGGCGGCTCTGGCCATAGCCGCAATGTCGGCCAAATCCACGTCGTCTTTGACTTCCGTGTTTCTGCCCATACCACAAACACCGGCTCTGCAATGTTTCTCCCTGATATGCTCCTCGTATTCCTCAGGAAAATACTTAAGAGTCGACAACACCGGGTTTGCGGCGGTTTTGCCCAGTCCACAGCGTGAGGTTTGTCTTAAAAGCTCACAAATGCTTCTGATGATTTCCAGATCCCTGACTTCTCCTTCGCCATCGCAGATCCTGGTCAGAAGAATTGACAGGGCCCTCAGACCTTCACGGCAAGGCACGCATGCTCCACAGCTTTCTTTCGCCAAGAATTCTATGTTGTATTTTGCCACCGCGACCATACAGGTCCAATCGTCCATAACGATCATCCCGCCGGATCCCATCATGCTGCCATAGCGCACAAGGGTATCGAAATCAATGGGAAGATCCAACAAAGATTCCGGCAGAGCCCCGCCGGAGGGTCCGCCTGTCTGGACAGCTTTAAATTTGCGGTTTCCCACAACACCGCCACCGATATCGAAAATGATTTTGCGCATGGTCATGCCCATCGGCGCCTCGACCAAACCACTGTTACGGACTTTGCCTGCCAGAGAGAATACTTTTGTGCCTTTGCTGGTCTTTGTTCCCGTTGCAGCGAATTTCGCGCTTCCATCCCTGATAATGAGGGGAACATTAATGAATGTTTCCACGTTGTTGATAACTGTAGGCTTATCCCACAACCCCTGCTCTGTGGGGTAAGCAAGGATGGCGCGGGGTTCGCCGACGCTGCCTTCAATAGACTCGATCATGGCTGAGCTTTCGCCGCAGACAAAAGCCCCGCCGCCACGCACGACATTGAGCCGCAGGGATCTGCCGCTGCCCAGGATCGATTCTCCCAGGAAACCGCCTTTCTCCGCGTCAGCCAGGGCCTCTTTCATGCTTTCCAAGGAAAGGGTGTATTCGTCACGAATATATAAGTATCCTTCGGTGGCGCCAATGGCCAGCGCGCAGATGATGATCCCTTCCAAAATGCCGTGGGGATCCCCTTCCATCAGGGCACGATCCATGAACGCGCCGGGATCGCCTTCGTCGCCGTTCATAATAACATACTTGGGAAAATTGTCGTACCCGGCGGCGATACGCCATTTGAGACCGGTAGGAAAACCGGCGCCGCCCCTTCCACGCAGACCGGATTTTTCGATTTCAGCAATGATATCTTCCGGTTCCATGGTCAGAGCCTTGCGGAGAGCCTCATAGCCGCCCCGCGCTTTGTAGTCGCTGATACTCCCGGGATCAATTTCTCCGACATTGCGCAGGGCCAGTTTCATCTGAGAGGCATAGAAGGGGGTTTCGCGCTGACTCTTGACGCTGCCGCCGCCAACATTATGGAAGAGAAGCCTTTCGACCGGGTCTTTGTCGAGACTGTGAAGAATTTCTTCTGTATCTTTGGGTTTGACCCTGTAATAGGAAATGTCATCAGGCATGATTCTAACAAGGGGGCCCCTTGAACAGAAGCCATGACAACCAGATTGTTTGATCACCGTCTCAACGGTGGCGTTCACATTGAGCGAGGCTATCTTTTCCCGGAAAGAGGCGGCGACATCCAAGCCCCCGTAGGCAATACAGCCGGGACCACAGCAGACCAATATTGTCTTTTTCATAGCTTCCTCATCTCTTTTCTATACAAATCCGCCAGGATTTCATAGATTTTCTCTTCTGTCAGGTTGCCATAATACTCCTCGTTGATTTGCATCACAGGGGATATGGCGCAGGCGCCCAGGCAGCTAACCGTCTCAACCGTAAACAATCCGTCTTTGTCTGTCTCACCCGGGTCAAGACCCAGCACCCTTTTCAGACAGTCCAGTCTGCCTTGGACGTTCTTAATATGGCAGGCTGTACCGTCGCAGACTTTGATCACATATTTCCCCCGGGGCAACAGGCTGAAAGAACGATAAAACGTAACCATAGCGTAAGCCTGGGCCAGAGGCGTTTTCAGATAGCGGGCAGCTTCAATAATATGCTCTTTAGGCAAAAAGCCGCACTCGTGCTGGATATCCTGAAAGACGGCCAATGTATGCCGTCTTTCCTGTGGATATTTCTGAAGGAGTTTGGATAATTTATCTTCTTTAAGAATCATATTCCCAAAGCCTTCCTTTTCGCGCGAATGTGGGCCATCATCCCTTCCGCAGCCAGATGCGGATCGGTTTCAACGAGGAATTTGCCGCCGGTGAGCCCTTCCAGATCGCCGGTCAGGACTTTAGTCACAAGAGGACTGCCCAGCACAGGCGGAACCACGCCCACATGGGTTAAGACGCCCAGAGCAACAGCCCAGGTTCCGATGGAAACCGCTTTTTCGTGTTGCAACTCCGGAGCGGAAGCGGCCACAGGCAAATCTTTGATTGCTACGCCAAGATATCCTGCCAGCGCACCCAGCAGATCCCCGATACGTGAATTGTCGACGCAGCTGCCCATATGCAAAACCGGTGGCAGCGGCCCTCCCAGTCCTGCGGCTTCGCCGACGGCTGTGAGCACGGCCAGGAGTTTTTCTCCGGCATATTTTTTCGCGCCGGCCGGCGTTAGGAATCCGTATTTCGCCAGAGCGTGGGCTGTACAGCCGGTGGCGACCACAAGGACGTTGTTGGCCAGCAAATCTTTAACCATTTCTACGGTCTGTTGGTCCTGAACAGCCTTAACGTTATTGCAGCCGACGACTCCGACGGCGCCAAGCACGTTACCGGCTACGATGTTGTCTATCAAAGGTTTCAGCGGATTGGCGGCGTCAAGCTTGGACAGAGCTTGGACGATGGTTTCAACACTGAAACCGCCCCAGGCTTCCGACTTATGGGTAGGAATCTGAACTTTTGCCGCATCCCGTTTGGCGTAAGCGGCAATCGCCATGCGTATGGTTTCCTGGGCCTTGACGTCGGCGTTTTCCGGGGTAAACGGTATATATTCTGCGTCGGGCAGCTGCCCGATAGGTGTTGTGGTGACAACTTTGGTGTGATAACAGGCGGCGACTTTGGTGAGGGATGGCATGAAGCATTGGACATCCACGACAATGAGTTCGACGGCGCCTGTGATAATGGCTAATTCCTGGCTCAGATAATTACCGGCCAAAGGAACGCCTTGGCGCATCAGCACCTCGTTGCCGGAACAGCAGATGCCGGCGACGTTGATACCGGCAGCTCCGGCTTTGATGGCCTCGCCCTCCAGCTTTCTGGCCCATTCCACAATTTTTTCCGAGACTTCCGGCATATGTCCGTGGACGACGACGTTGACTTTATCGTGACTCAGAACGCCCAGGTTGGCTTCTGTCTTCACGGGGTAAGGAATACCAAAGAGAATATCCTGAATATCCGTGCCCATTTGCAGACCGGCGTAACCGTCTACCAATCCCATCTTCAGGGATGACAAAAGCAGGTTAATGGGCGACCCGTCAACCCCCATAGAGGTCTGATGCATAGCTGTTCTGATTTCTCTGTCCGGGTTCTTAGGCAGAATCCCCAGCTTGCTCCAAGCTTCCAGAAGACCCGGGGAAACCGTGGCTTTAAGCCATCCCATCGGCTCGTCTGAATAAGAACTGAAATCCGCTAAAGCGGCCCGTACAATCTCTTGAGCCAGTGCGTTGTCAGATTTGCCTTGGGTTGCGATGCCAAGCTTGGCGGCAACAGATTTGATTTTATCAGCGCCTTTAAGAGCGTAAGGAGCTTTGCCTTCCGCCGCCTCTTTAAGGCAATGGAGGGCCATATAGCTGTGATCCACATGAGAAGCGGCGCCTCCGACAATCGTCCGCAACAAGTTCCGGGCGACAATCAGGTCGGCGTCGGCGCCACAGATACCTTCTTTCGGTTCCCCGAAGGGATTGATCCGGCAAGGTCCCTGCAGGCAATTGCGGCAGCAAACGCCCAAGTCGCCGAATCCGCACTGAGGTTTCTGTTGTTCAAATCGATCCCAAGTGGTTTCGACGTTTTCACGGTTGGCTTTTTCAATCATTTCTGCCGCCGCGGGATCAATGGTCTGATGAGAATGAGAACCTTGATGGAATTCACACATCTCTCTTTGCCTCCTATTATGTTTAAAAAGTGAATCTCCTTTTGAGAATGATGGGGTCAGGGACGACAGGGCTCATTATCCCGAGACTGCCAGTTCAACAAGATACTTGATCCGTTTGTTTTTACTGAATACATCAGGCTCCTCGAAAACAAGGGCTTGAGTCGGACAGGCGGTCACACAGGCCGGATCGCTGCCAGACTCCACACAGAGATCGCACTTGCTGACGTTCGCTTCGGATGTGACGACGCTTTCCTGCATAGCGCCGAAGGGACACGCGATAAAACACATGTAGCATCCGATGCAGCGATTATTGTCACAAACAATCACGCCATCCTGGTTCATGCTTAGGGCCTTTGTGACGCAGACCCTGACACATTGCGCGTCCTGGCAGTGACGGCAATTCAGCGGAAACCCCCTGCCTCTTCCGCTTGGTTCCACATGCATGCCGCTTAGGGGAGGTGTCGGTTCCGCCAAAGCGCCGTACAGTGTCTGAGCCGTGGAATGCGCGACAGAACAGGCGATCTCACAGGAATGGCAAGCCAAGCACTTCGAATCGTCAACCAAGATCTTCTTCATTTTTTCTCACCCTTTTCTCCTAAGTAGTGCCGTTACCCCGGTGAACGATCTTCACAAAAACCGCTCATTAATTGTCTTGATCATAATGGATAATGAGATTATTGTCAAGGGAGAAAGTATTTTCCCGCAATTCGTCGTTAGGGCGTCGGCAGGGTGCCCAATCAGGCCCCAGCTGGAGGGACAGGAGGCCGCCTGGGCGGGGGATTTGGGGTTTTGGTAAGTCCGATTTCTCATATTCCCCTTCGGATGCACCGACAAAAAAGGAGACGCCGCAAAAACGATAACGTTTTTGCGGCGTCTCCTTTTTTGTGTTACGTTACACCACAGTTAACAAAGCCCAGGCAAGGTTCCACTGCAAGGACAAGGCCCCCAACACGTTTATTAACCCGCAGCGCCCGGAAGTGGTATGGTTCTTAGGCTCAGACTGGGTTGGCCCCATGCTCTATAACGGTTGCCCAAAGAAGCCCAAGTATTTGGTCCAACAATGCCGTCAACTTCTAGACCATTTCTGTATTGATAGTCTCTAATTGCAGCTTTTGTTAATGGTCCATAAAGGCCATCAACAGGTCCCGGGTAAATGTTTTTGCCAAGCTTGGCATTCATCTCAAGCATTCTTTGAACTATGCCAGTATTAATCCACCTAAAATTACTAGGCAAATGAGGACCAACTTTGTCAACGGACGTATTAACACTCCAGTAGTAGCCAGTCCAGACATAGAACTTCTCAGTGGCCGCAAAAACCGGAACAGCAATAGCAGAGAACAATACAGCCAACAGCAAACACGCGACAATCTTCTTCTTCATCTTCTTTAGCACCTCATTTCAAATTGATAAAACGATCACAATACTTGGCAAGTTCGGTAATTCTATAGTGTCAATGCCTTCCTGACTCAACGGACCGGGAATCTCACGCACGGCCCTTCTTTCTTATGCGCCATCAACGCCTTCTCCAGGCGCGCCTCCTTTCTTACACGCCTTCGTCAGGTTCGCTCTCCAGCAAACCCTCCGTCTGCATTTCTATAAGACCGGCAGACATCTTGATGATGTCAAGCACGAGCTCATCCTGGTTATAATAAATACGCATGAGGATAGCCATGCCCGCGTCAGCGGAATCTTTCCTGAGATAATAAACGGTATATTCATCCACAGCTGTTGCGCCGGGTTTAAGGGCCTCGAAACCTTCCTTTTCCAGCAAGTATTGAAAATACTGTTGTGCATCCTGGGTGCCCTGGGCTTGACTGCCGGGATCAATAGCATAGGTTACGGCGGCCAAGACCTCATCCGGAACATCGTCGAAGATGATCATTCGAAGGGGTTCCCGCCCGTCAGCCACAATAGCGAGGGGAGGGATACGATCATTGCCCAGATCTATACTGCCTGTCTCTATTAAGGCTTCATAAGCGGCCGCATTGGCGGCTTCATCGTCATAGGGATTGTCCCCGGCAGTATTCGAGCCACAGGCCGCAAGAACCGGTATGAGACACAGCGAGAACAGTATTGTTATCCATTTGTGTTTCATCACTCATGCACTCCTTACTTACATTTTAAGTAATTTCTTAATTTATGTTATTTCGAATCCTATTCTATCAGATACCCTGAAACGGTGTCAAGACTATTCATCATTCCACATTGTTCCACAATATTAATATTGTTCCAGACTGGCCCCCAGCCGGAAGACAGAAGCGAATGAGGGAAAGGTGTCTCATCTAAAGAACTTATGTATACCTCAGTCCGTCTTCCCCATTGTCCATTGTCCATTGTCCATTGTCCATTGCCATTGTCCATTGTCCATTGTTACTGCCAGGCCACCACCACAGTGTTACGCCCCGCCGCTTTTGCCTTGTACAAACACCGGTCGGCTTCCTTAAAGAAATCCTTCGCGCTCATTTCTGCCCGATAAGCAGCCAGACCAAAACTGGCGGTGGTTCGCCTCGGGCTGTGACTCAAAGCTTCCAGCCTTTTGCGGATGCTTTCCACCAGCGCGAAGGCTTCCTCAGGGGTCTCATCCGGAATCAGAATAACAAACTCCTCGCCGCCTAAACGGGCCAAAGTCGCTTTTTGGGGCAGCAGGGCCGCCACGGTCTCCACTAGCTCCTTCAAGGTGACATCCCCTTGATCGTGCCCAAAGCGGTCGTTGATCTTCTTGAAATAGTCCAAATCCAGAATGGATAAATAAAGCGGGAATCCTTCCTGCTGCTGCTGATCAATCATCTCATCCAACAAAGTGTCAAAGCGCAGGCGGTTGTAGGTTCCGGTCAAGGCATCTCTCTCCGATAAGGAAGCCAGCCGTTCGTTAAGCTCTGTCAGTTGTCGTGTGCGCTCAGCGACCAAACGTTCCAAGCTGCTGCCGGGGCGATCCTGATCCAGAAAGTTTGCGTTAAATTCCAACAACCTCGTCACCACATTGAACAGCAGCGCCAACATAAACAAATACACTGTCAGCGTCGGCAAAACCAACTCCACTGTGAGCAAATCGTAGAAGACAGCCAGGGTGATCATGACAACTTGCCCCAGAACCAGCTTCGTCCGCCAACTCTTTTCCTCCCGGCAATAGTGGCGCGTCATTCCGAGCAAATACAAACGGCTCAACACAAACCCGCCCACAAAAGCCCAGTAAAAGGGCCCGGCAATCAGCGCCGGCCAGACGCCGAAAACCGCCACAAAAACCAAACAGATCCCAACGCCCAAAACATTCATCACCGGTGAAAAACTAACATGGTGACGGCAAACGCTGATCGCATACATATAGAAGAACATAGCTCCGGCCAGAAGAAACATCATTTGGACACTCAGCATCATCTCTTCCGATACATTGATTCCGGGAAACAGCGTTTCTCCGCCGCTCTCTGTGATGATCCGCAACAGCAGCATCGCATCAGCCAGGCTCAACAACACCATGCTCCTGTGTCCGGGCTGCCAAACCATGAAAAACAGACCGGACACAACACAGACCGCCAGAACCCCCATGGCAAAAGCCCCGGATCCACTGGCGGTCACCCACAGCCCCCAGCCCAGAGCGCCTAGAAACAACACGCTCAGCACCCTCAGGCTCCAGCGTCGCCACCGCGTCAATTGGTTTAGGCAAAAATTAATAATACCCATGCGCTCCGCCATTCTCGCCATTCTCAGCACAGACTTGATGGCGCCATCAAAATCTGGTAATATAATATATATATCTGAATATGAGCTGAAAAGACTATGAAGAGGAACAGTAACTCCTTCTGAATCTCAGAGAGCCGTTGGCCGGTGCGAAACGGTGTGAAAGAACGAGTGAACTCGCCTTGGAGTCGCCCACCCAAAGAGCGTGATTCGTGGTTTCGAGATCCGAGGGAAGATCGGGCCGCGAATACGAACATCGAGTAGGCCGGGACGCCGCCCCCGTTAAAGGGCAGAACGCTGTAACTGAGGATTCACTCGACAGTGAATTCCGGCGTTCGCGAGGGTGTCCGTTCAGGACAAATTAAAGTGGTACCGCGGAATACGCTTTTCGTCTTTAAAGATGGCGAAGAGCTTTTTTAGTTTCATTAAGAACCTCCGGCTTGGCGGCGCACAAGAAGAATACCAGGAGGCCGACGGATATCAATAAGCGCAAAGATAAGAGGGTCATCAGAGATACGAACGCTTAGGAAAGGAGTGCCTTTACTATGATGTCAGACAACGTTCCCCGGGAACAACGAAGGGCGGATGCCGACCCTCCGAAAAAATATCGTCCTTTTCGCCCCATTACCCTGCCCGACCGGCAATGGCCCGGTAAAACCCTAACCGCGCCGCCTCATTGGTGCAGCATAGATCTGCGGGACGGCAACCAATCTCTGCCCATTCCTATGAGTGTGGACGAAAAAATCGAAATGTTCGAACTGCTTCATAGCATCGGTTTCAAAGAGATCGAGGTTGGTTTCCCTGCCGCCTCTCCCACCGAACACGCTTTTTTGCGCCGCTTGATCGAAGACGATCTCATTCCGGCCGACGTCACTATTCAGGTGTTGGTTCAATCCAGGGAAGATCTGATCCGCCAGACTTTTGAAAGTCTGCGGGGCGTCAAACGGGCAATTATTCACCTCTACAACTCCACATCCAGCCTACAGCGCCGCGTAGTGTTCAAAGCGACCCAAGAGGATATTCTCAACATCGCCCTAAGCGGCGCCCGCTTCATCAGACAGCACCACAGTCTTGCCGGCGGCGGCGCCCACATCCGCTATCAATATTCCCCGGAAAGTTTCACCGGCACGGAGCTGGATTTTGCCCTGACCATCTGCGAAGCCGTCCTTGATGAATGGCAAGCCTCACCGGAAGACCCCGTTATTATTAACCTGCCGTCAACGGTCGAACTGGCTTCTCCCAATATCTACGCCGACCAAATCGAATGGTTCGGCCGCCATCTGCGTGAACGTTCCCGCGTCATTCTGAGCCTGCATCCCCACAACGACCGGGGCACCGCGGTGGCGGCGGCGGAACTGGCCATGCTGGCCGGCGCGGATCGGCTGGAAGGCAGTCTGTTCGGCAACGGCGAGCGCACCGGCAATGTGGATATCATTACGCTGGCGCTGAATATGCTCACCCAAGGTCTTGATCCCTTGCTCGATTTCAGCGATATAACCCGCATCAAAGACATCTACGAACGCTGTACCCGCATGACGGTCCACGAACGGCAGCCCTACGCGGGGGAACTGGTTTACACAGCCTTCTCCGGGTCCCATCAGGACGCCATCAGCAAAGGGTTGGCCGCCCTGGCGGAGACCCAGTCCGCCTGTTGGGAAGTCCCTTATCTGCCCATAGACCCCGGCGACGTCGGCCGTCAATATGAGCCCATTATCCGTATCAACAGCCAATCCGGCAAAGGCGGCGTCGCTTTCATTATGGAAACTTCTTTCGGATACAAACTTCCCAAACCCATGCACGCCGAATTTAGCCGGATTGTGACCAAAACCTCCGACGCTGCCGGCATCGAGATGACGCCTGATACGCTGTTGTCTCTGTTTAAAAACGAGTATGTTGATCTGCCCAACCCATACAAACTGGGCAAATATCGTCTTCAGGAAATGGAAACCGCCGGCGAAGACGAAACCCTCGTGGATTTCTGCGGCACAATCTTCGTCCAAGGAGAAGAAAGAGAAGTCTGCGGCCGCGGCAACGGTCCTTTAGACGCTTTTTTCCAGGCTCTGGCCGCCTCCGTCGGTCTTACCGGCTACAAATTCCTCTCTTATGATCAGCACGCTCTTGGCAGCGGCTCCGATTCCCGCGCCATTGCTTACATCCGGTTGGAAGATGAGATGGGTCAGAAGTGTTTTGGTGTTGGCACCTCAAAGAATATCAGCAAAGCCTCTATGCGCGCTTTGCTCTCGGCGATTAATCGGCTGAGCGGATGAGGGTCCCAAGGCCAAGGTCACAGATCAGACCCCAGCCGGAGGGGCGGGAGGGGGCGGTGGGGCACAGGGCGGAGCCGTTCTTCGTAGCGGCGCGGGGTCTAAGGCCTTTGCGCGAAAAGCGCAAATAAGGCAGCCTGCGCTTTTTTCCGCTCCAAGGCCTAAGACCCGCTGCCGCCACTCCCGAAAAGGCTCCGCCCTGTGCCCCACCGCCCCCTCCCGCCCCTCCGGCTGGGGTCTGGTCTGAAACCAAGGCCCTGTTCGGGACTATTCGGGACTGGGTGCATATTTTAAAAGCGCGAGTCATGATCACTCCCCATCCCTCAAGCTACTATGCTGCTTCTCGTCGCTCTTCAAGGATAAGAGCTTCCACATCCTCCCATCTATTACTTTCGTATTTCGCCCTTAAGTAAACCATATCTTGGGCACCGATTTTGCTCCAGCGCATTCCTGCTTGTTTTAAGCGTTTTTGAACGACGACTTTGTTTCCGCTCTCTATCATACAGTCTTTTATTTGCTCCAAAAAATCTGCTATTCGGGGGTATTCATGCGGCATATGTATACAGTTCAATGAGGCACGAGGTAGGGTTTGGTGAGCGGGAGAATCCAAGCGCCTCTCTGCCTGACGCAACCTTACAAGGTGAAAAAAGTTCGCGGGCTTTTGGAGTCTGCCGCTCACCAAACCCTACCTTGGGACTGTTACGAGCCCACATAATATCCATCTCCATTCACCATTCGGAGGTCCATAAAGAAAGCAAACGACCTCATTTCCTCGAGTCGTGAGGCATGGTTGGGAGCGCGGGAGAATCCAATTGTATCTCAGCCTGACGCAAGCCACGAAGCGCCTGTTAAACTCGCGGGCTTTTGGATTCTTCCGCGCTCCCAACCATGCCTCACGACTTGTGTCAAAACTGCGTTGCCTTTCTCAGCCTTCTCCCAGAACCTCCTGCTGTCAACTGTCAATTCTCAATCAGCCGTCGCCGCTTCCAGCAATGACGTCAACTCATCCAAATCTGTCTTGAGACGGGTTCTCTCCTTATTCAGAAGATTGTTTTCATCCGTCAGAAGATCCTTTTCCTGACCCCAAATAAACTTATCCTCGCGCAAATTGTTGTTTTCTCTCTGCAGCGTCTCCTTTAATGAATGCAGTTTCGCGTTGGTTTGCTGCAACTCAATAAGTTCCTGACGAATCACTTCCAGTTCATTATGCATCTGCTTCTGCTCTTTCAGAACAATGGAGTGTTTCCCCGCCAAAGATTCCCATTCCTGGCGCAACGCATCGCTTTCATCCTGAGCGGCCTCTCTCTCCTCAAGACATTGCAGAGAAACCAGAATCGCCACCTGATGAGCGCTCATAAGCGGCGCTTTCATAGCAACATCCCGCATCCGCTCATCCACAAGAGCCGCCATCCTCCGTATTTCCGCCTCCGGTTGTGTTCCCCGCAGGATATGGCGCTCTCCAAAAATCTCGACCACTATTTTTTGAGGGGTCTGTTCATTCATCATTTGCATTCCTCATTCGTTCACAATTTACGATCAACGGCTGAAATCCTTCAGCGTGGCTGATATCCTTCAGCGCGGCTGATATCCTTCAACTTTACGTCATTCGCCGTTCAGCGCCAAATTCCTCCTGAATGCCCTGCAATATCGTCTGATTCGCTTCATCAACCTCCTCATCCGTCAGCGTCCTCTCCTTTGACTGATAGTGCAAAGAAAAAGCCAGACTCTTATACCCAGGCGGCACAGGCGGCCCCGTGTACACATCAAAAATCTCCGCCTGCTGCAGCAACTCCCCGCCCAACGCGCGAATCCTCTCCTCAATAGCCCCCGCCGCCACAGTCTCTGCTGTCAGCAGCGCCAGATCACGCTGAACAGCCGGATAACGCGGATACCCCTTGGCAACAATCGTACGGGCACGCAAACCGTGTCCAATCTCTTTTGCAGCCTTGCCCAACACCTGGAGATCCAACTCAAAAACCACCGGCTGACGCAAATCCCATTTTTGAGCCGCCTGGGGATGCAGCTCTCCCAGATAACCCAGCCGCCTATCCCCGGCAAACACAACAGCCGATCTGCCCGGATGTAAAAATCCATCGGCAAAGTCCTCCGATTGAAACCGCTCCAACAGGAAAGTCACCCCCAACCGCTTCCCCATAGCTTCAAGAATACCTTTCAGATAAAAGAACCCTCGTTGGACTTCACCGCGGCTCCAATGCTTGGCTTCTTTGCCGCAGACCACCCCGGCAACCTTCATCTCTTCATCCGGCAGCTCAGCAATAGGCCGGCTCTGCACAACAGGCTTCCGGGCCAAATAAATATTACCAATCTCAAAAAAGGCAACCGTGCTATTCTGACGAGCAACGTTGCGCCCGGCAACGCTGAGCAGACCGGGAACCAGTGATGTTCTCATAACACTCATATCGTCGCGCAAAGGATTAAGCAAACGAACCTGGCGATCCGCCGTCCCCCATTCCCCATCGTCTTTTTCCCCCACAAAAGCATAAGACACCACTTCATTCATCCCCGCCTCCACCAATCCATGCCTGACCCGCCGGCGCAGAACCTGCTCCTCGCTGCGTAGACCCTGGGTCTGCAAACTATAAGGCGACGTGGTCGGAATCATATCATATCCGATCATCCGGGCTACTTCCTCAATCAGATCCTCTTCAATCTTAAGATCCTGCCGATAGGTCGGAATCTCCACCTCAAAAACCGTATCCGTCGCCCTATCCGCTGCCACCTTATCTTTCAGCTCATCTGTCACCCGGCGGCAAACAAACTCCTGCCGCTCCATCGCCTCCCTGACTTGGTCGGCCGCCACAGCCACCCCCAGCACCCCGGCGACGCGCGCAACATCCAAAACAATAACTGATCTCGCCGGAATATCGGCCATTTGCTCCTTGAACCCCACCGGCTCCCCGGCGTTCAACTCGCCAAGTAAACACGCCAACCGTTCCAAAACCGAACCCGATGCCGCCGCGTCAACACCTTTTTCAAAACGCAGCGAAGACTCTGACCGCAAACCCAACCGACGACTCGTCCGGCGCACACAAGCCCCCTGAAAATGCGCCGACTCAAACAACACCCGCCGGGTCGTCTCCGTCACTTCTGTCTCCAAACCACCCATAACCCCGGCGATAGCCACCGGACCGTTATCATCGGCAATCACCAGCATATCCCCGCTTAAATCCCGCTCCACGTCATCCAGCGTCGTCAAGCGCTCCCCTACCCGGGCCCGCCGCACACGGATCGCGCCGGCCAGTTTATCCAGATCAAAAGCATGCAAAGGCTGTCCCTGTTCCAACATGCAATAATTGGTCAAATCCACAATATTGCTGATCGGCCGGATCCCCGCCGCCCGCAAGCGATTTTGCAGCCACATCGGCGACGGCTCCACCACAACATTCTCAACAAGTAGAGCCGCATATCGCCGCGACCAATCAACCGCCTCCACAACAACCTCCTGGGCGGAAGCCGGCCACAATGTCCCGGCGGCCCAAGGATCACCTGTGCTCACAAGAACCGGCAAAACCGCTTTCCTGTCAATAAGGGCCCCCACCTCCCGGGCCACATAGATCATTGCCAAACAATCCGCCCGATTCGGATAAAGCTCCAAATCCAGCACCCAATCATCCAGCTCCAAGTACTCCCCCAAATCAGAACCCAAAGGCGCGTCAGCCGGCAAAATCAGTACCCCGTCCCTGCTGCGTTCCGTCCCCACGAAACTCAGCCCTAGCTCCTTCTCCGAACATAACAGACCGCCAGAAGCAACCCCTCGCAGCTCCGTCGCCGCCACAGATCCCTCAATCCCGGGCAAAACCGCGCCCGGCAAAGCCACCGGCACCCTATCGCCAACAAAAACATTCGCCGCCCCCGTTACAACAGAAACAAAAACCCCCACGTCAAGGTTATCCAAGCCAGCCCCATCTCTGTTACCCCTGTCCAAAGGGGCTGCGCCAACATCAACCTGACAAACCCGCAAAGTATCCGCCCCAGGGTGTTTCTCCGCAGAAACAATCTCCCCCACAACAACTCCGGAAAACCCCGGATGCAAGAACTCCGGCGCTCCCGTCTCCACGCCGCCCCGGGTCAAAATATCAGCCAGCTGCTGAGGCGAATACCCGCTCAAATCGACCAACGACCCCAGCCACTTCCAACTCACCCTCATATCAAAAACCCCCCCCTTTTGACAATGGACAATGGACAATGGACAATGGACAATTGTTTTGTGACATCAGTTTATGAATTATTTCGATTGATCTAGCTTTTTCGTCTCCACAGACTACCCAACCCAAGGTTACTCTCTCCACCCCACCCTGCCTCCTAACTAACTACCCGTTGTCCGATGTCCACTGCCACTGTCCGCTGTCCACTGTCTACTGTCCATTGTCCATTGTCCATTGCTCATTGTCCATTGTCCATTGTCCATTGCTCATTGTCCATTGTCCATTGCTCATTGTCCACTGTCCACTGTCCACTGTCCATTGTCCACTGCCCATTGTCCACTGTCCATTGTCCATCGCCCATTGTCCATTGTCCATTGTCCATCGCCCATTGTCCATTGTCCATTGTCCATTGTCCATTGCTCATTGTCCATTGTCCATTGTCCACTGTCCATTGTCCATTGTCCATTGTCCATTGTCCATTGTCCATTGTTATAATTGTCCATTGTTCAAAACTGTCGCAAGAAACGCACATCGTTATCATAAATCAGCCGAATATCCTCAATACCATATTTAAGCATGGCCACGCGCTCAACACCCATACCAAAAGCGAACCCCGTCACCTCCGCCGGATCATAGCCTCCCATTTCCAGCACCCGGGGGTGTACCATCCCCGCCCCTAAAATCTCGATCCAGCCCGATCCTTTGCAGAGACGGCACCCCTTGCCCCCGCAAATCATGCAGGACACATCCACTTCGGCGCTGGGCTCCGTGAAGGGGAAAAAACTGGGCCGCAGCCGGATCTCTCGGTCCTCGCCAAACATCTGCCGCACAAAAAGCAGCAACACCCCTTTCAGGTCAGACATCCGCACGCCCTTGTCCACAAACAGCCCTTCGACCTGATGGAACATCGGCGAGTGGGTGGCGTCGTCGTCATAACGGAACACCTTGCCTGGCGCGATGATTTTTACCGGCAGCGCCGGACACATTTTTTGCATCGTCCGCACCTGCACCGGTGACGTCTGAGTTCGCAGCACGATTTCCTCCGACACAAAAAACGAATCCTGCATATCCCGGGCCGGATGATCCTTCGGCAGATTCAGCGCCTCAAAATTATAGTGATCTGTTTCTATTTCCGGCCCTTCCGCCACACTGAACCCCAAGCCGAGAAAAATCTCCTCAATCTCATCAATAACCAGTGTCAGCGGATGCTGATACCCGCGCCGCACGGGCAGACCCGGCAAGCTGATGTCCAGCGTCTCCTCCCGCAGACGGCGCTCCATCAACACAGCCGCCATTTCCCCTTCTCTGTCCGCGAAAGCCTTCTCCAGGCTCTCTCTAACCTCATTGATCAGCTGGCCCGCCTCACGTTTAAACTCATTCCGCAGGTCGCGCATCTCTTTATACAAAGCCGTCAAAGTCCCCTTTTTGCCCACGGTTCTGACCTTGAGCTCCTGCAATTCTTCCGGACTCAACCGCTTCTCCAGCTCCCGCATAACTTGCTGCTCAATCTCATGAATCCTGTCCCGCATAACCCTCATTCCCTTCCCTGCGCCATATTTTACAAAATCTTTCAAAATAAAAAGGCCCGCGTCCTCGAAGGGACGGGAACCTTATCCCGCGGTACCACCCTGATTCGGTAACGTCTTGTCTCTCTGACAGTTGGTCTCTGAAGACCTGTCTGTCCATCCGACACACGCTGCCGCACTTAGTTCGCCGATAACGGTCGGCGCCGAACCTGCTCCGGAGTTGAAATTTAACCTGAAAGACGCTTTAAAAACATCCCACCAGGAGAACACCAGTCCGAACAGCTTCCAGTCAAGGCTGTCCTTCCCTGTGGTTACCGCCGCGTCTGCGGCTGGAACCGTTATACTGAGCGCGGCTCTCCCGTTCCCTTCCCTCTCAGTATGATAAACCAATGTTCTTTTGGTCTCCTTCATTGCTGGTTTTTTATATGCAATTTTGACTTAGAGCCTCCCCTGTCAAGGGAATTCTTAAATAACAGATACATATCGGGAGAACCCGTGGCTTCAAAGATTTTCCAGAATAAAGAATCTTGAGACATCATCCCCATCCACGCCCTCCTCATTGCTTCATGCCAAAGGCATTGACCCAAAACGGGTCTTAGCCATCATGCTGAACGAATATACTGTGGATTATATCACCCTTGGGATTATATTTCAAGGAACCCTTTCAAGCGCTTTTAGCCGCCCGAGAGCATCACCATAGCACACCCTTCCACGGCGGTTATACCGTTTCCCTGGCAGAAATCCAGAATCTCCTGGCTGGCCGCGCCGGGCTGAATCAGAACCTTATCAACGCCAAGCGCCGCGGCCTCTTTGATATAATCGAGCCCGGCGCCCGGATTGATGCAAAGATCAATCACATCAATTTTAAACCCTGCATCCGCCAGCTTGACACAGACTGTGCCTTGACCCGAGTCTGACCCGTTCCCGCCGCCCCGGGGATGAACGCCGGCAACTTGATAACCATTCTCATGCAATTTCCGCAGAATCCTCGCCGCGGACTTCGACTCATTGAGAACATCGCCGACCACAACCCAGTTTTTGAATGGCACAAAATCCTTGACTTTCATAACTGTTCCTCCCTGTTCATTTTCATCGTTCGTTCAAGTTTCAAGGTTCGAAAAAAGATTCACTGCCGCCTCTTCTTATAATCCTCGCGCCGGGCTGCCGCCATAGCGTACAACTCTTTTTCATCGTCAGACTCCGGCACGAATGGATCCACTTCAATCGGACGCCCGGTGGAATCCAACGCAACCATAGTAAAAAAAGCAGATAAAGCCCTTTGTGGGCCGCGCCCGGACTGCATATCCTCAACATCAACAGTAACAATAATCTCCATTGACGTCCGGCCCACGTAAGCAATTTTTCCTGTGCATGTTACCAACGCGCCCACCGCGATGGGACGCAAAAATTGCAGTTCATCTACACGCGCTGTCACCACGTTAGCTTTGGCATAACGAATCGCTGTCGCACCGGCTACATTGTCCATATATTTCATGATCTCGCCGCCATGCACATTGCCGCTGACATTGGCCTGAAACGGCAACATGACCTGATTCATGGTCAAACTTTTACGATCGTCCATTCTGTCTCCTCCTCAGTTCATAGAGCACAATCCCGGCCGTCACCGCCACATTCAACGATTCTACACCGTTGTACATCGGCAGAGACCAGCGCTCGTCAGCCCACGCCAGCAACTCCGGTGCGATCCCGTCGCCTTCATTACCAAGAATCAACACCAGCGGTCCCCTGCCCCCCGTTCCTTGCCCAGTCTCCGGGTCGACTTGCGTCGGCCCGGCTGAAACCGCCCCTGTTAGCCACTGAAACAGCGATTTCCCTTCAGGCGTCAAAGCGACGACGCGGGTACCCGCCCACGCGCAAAAATCCCTGCACTCCGCCCCATCCATTTCTGTCAGCACCTGGAGCCCAAACAAACTGCCCATGCCGCCGCGCAGAGCCTTTGGCCCGTACGGATCGGCACATCCGGGCGTCAGCAAAACCCCTGCCACATCGGCGGCCAAAGCCACCCGTAGAATTCCGCCCAAATTGCCCGGATCCTGGATACGGTCGAGAATCAACAGGATATCTTTTTCGCCCGGCCCAGTCATTGACCGCGAAACCTCCGGGCACCATAACACAGCGGCTATCCCTTGAGGCGTATCGGTCGTGGAGATTTTGCGCATAACTTGTTCCGACACTTGCACAAGACCGGCGCCGGCTGCGGACGCCTGAGACAGCAAGACCGATTCATTTGCGGCATGAGATCCGCTTGTGACATCAGATCCGCCCGCCTCGCCAGCTCCGCCCGCCGTGTCAGCTCCGCCCGCCGTGTCAGCTCCGCCCGCCGTGTCAGCTCCACTGACATAATAAACCGTTTCCACAGCCAGCCGCCGTTTCAGCGCTTCGGCCAGCAAATGCCAACCCTCGATCAAGAAACGGCCTTGCTCTTGCCGTCCCTTGCGGCGGTGCAGCGCGCAAACCCCCTTGATTTGGGGGTTTTGCACGGAAGCAATCCGTTCCATCAGGCGTTAGCCGTCGTGGCGGTTTGGGCCTCAACCTTATCCTTGGCCAAATCGACCAAGGCTGCGAACGCTGCCGGGTCGTTGATGGCCATATCGGCCATGATCTTTCTGTTCACATCCACTTGCGCCAGCTTGAGTCCATACATAAATCGATTATAAGACATACCGTTCAAGCGCGCGGCGGCGTTGATGCGAGCAATCCAAAGACGGCGAAAGTCCCGTTTTTTCATTTTGCGGTGGGCTGTGGAAAAAGCCATTGAGCGAACCACCCACTGCTTAGCGACTTTAAAACCGGTACGACCGCGGAACCCGCGGGCAAGCTTAAAAACTTTTTTATGACGGCGATGAGCTGCCATCCCTCTCTTAACTCTAGCCATGATAGAGACCCCCTTCATGTTCTTTGACAATATTGAGCCCAGCCCCGGGCCGGGTTGATTTTACCTGTAAGTTATCAGACGTTCGATCCGTTTGGCGTCGGAGCTATCCATAATAGTCGACTTTCGCAGATTACCCTTCTGTTTGGGCGTTTTTTTCTCCAGAATATGACTCTTATAGGCGTGGAACCGAACAACTTTCCCTGTTCCCGTTTTTTTGAAACGTTTCTTCGCACCGCTGTGCGTCTTCATTTTAGGCATTAGAACCCCTCCATAATTCATAATGAGTTGACAATTAGAAACCGGACAAAAGAATATCCTTCAGATATTCAATCTCACTCGTCTATTGACATAGCATTGAACAATCAAAACAAGCAGCCAAAAATAACCAAAAACCGCACTCGCTATTCGGTACACGGTGCTCAATGCAAGATTACACTGTCCCGCAATTGTTCATTGTCAAGTATCAAGTAACAATTACCAAGTATCAACAGGTTGATATTGCTTGCCTGATACTGTTGTCAGCTGTCTATCGTTTTAATGGGCGCCAGAATCATGATCATATTGCGTCCTTCCACTTTGGGCTCGCGCTCAACCGTCGCCACAGCTGATTCTTCCACCAATTCCTTCGCCATACGCAGACACAGAACGCGCCCGTTCTCGGCATGGGTAATTTCGCGCCCTCGAAACATAATAGTAACTTTGACTTTGTCTCCCTCGCGCAAAAACCTTTGGGCGTTATTCTTCTTGGTCTCAAAGTCGTGTTTCTCAATATTGGGACGCAGCTTTACTTCCTTGATCTCCACAACTTTTTGCTTTTTGCGCGCCTCTTTATCCCGTTTGGCCTGCTCGTATTTGAATTTGCCATAATCCATGACTTTACAAACCGGCGGCTTAGCGGTCGGCGCAATCTCGACGAGATCCATAGACTTATCCATGGCAATCTGCAGCGCCTCTTTGTTAGAAACTATCCCGAGCTGTTCACCGTCATCTCCGATGAGCCGAACTTCCCGGACCCGGATTTCTTCATTAATCCGCAAGTCCCTACTAATAGGAAATCACCTCCACTTATTATACCGTCTTCCCAGTTTCCATCAAGAAACCCCCTATACCCCATATGTCACGGATATGCCACGGCCTATTGCGGTTCATGTTCACATAATTCTATGCACACGCAAAAAGAAAAACGGGTTTCAATCCCGTCCTCTCAAAGCACACCGATTGAACGGAACCTGCCTCAAAAAGTTTCATGCAGGTCGTGTTCCGGCCTTACTCGTTAACCTCAGACGCCATTAGCGATTGAGGTGAGAAGCGGGGCTTCTTCTTGACAGGTATTATTATATATTAGATTTGGCTCGTCTGTCAAATCAACCCATCAGGCGTCATATTCATTTTCCGCCATGTCATAATAAGACACGTCAACAATAATAACTTCCTGCCCAATTTTTTTGATTGAATCCCAGGGTATATAGAGAGGTGGCCCTTCCCTTTCACGGCTTCTGCCAAAAATCCAGTCGAGCCCGGACGGTTTAGACGAGGAAGAGGACGTCACAAAAGCGCGGATCTCGCCTTGGCTGTTGATGCGGATATCGCTGTCACCCACCAGGCCGAGCCGCGAGCCGTCACGCAGGTTGATAATCTCTTTGCCGGAAAATTCGCTGAGCAGCACATTCACAACCTCCTCTTCTTAGACTTGGTATTGCTTCTAACACGGGACGCCTTAACCACGGATCGTGCCGATGATCTTGCCGCGACGCTTCTTCTTGCGAATTCCCAAACCTTCACCCCATAGGGTTGAATTATGGCAATAACAAGGGAGAAGGCGGCCATGGGGTCAATCGCGAGAGGCATATAAGCCTGCCAGGTTTCATGCCGCAAGCCCAAAAAGGAAAACAGCAATTCCAAAGACAAATAGATTCCGCCTGCGGTACCAACCAGTCGTGCCACAGCCTGGGACAACGGACTCGGCAACGTCGTTTTCGCGCCGGCAGAACGCCACTGTTTCTTTTTCAGGCGTTCGCGCACTGATAAGACAGCGCCCGCGCCCAGTCCTGAGAGCACGAGTCCGTTGATCCACATGCTTAAATTGGCGCTTTCAGCTGTCATAGTTTCCTTGCCTTTAACCCTCATCCATGCTCAAAGAGGCGCTTGGGAAAGTATATGAGCATACGATCGGCGGTATGACCTGACTCCTTGCGGCTGTAAGCTGCGCTATGCTACAATATAAAAGGTTCACTTAACGCTTAATTTACCAGGATGTGATATTTTTGTACCATAGCAATATTCTTTTGTATCTTTATATCTTCTCGACCGCGATCGCTCTCTTGACCCTTATGGTTGGGCTCTACGCGCGCAGCGCGCCTAAGTCGCTCTGTTTTACATATGTTACGGTGGCCATTTTCATATTGTCTTTGGGTTGCCTTTTTGAAATTACAGCGACATCAAAAATCAGCGCCCTTATGGCAGCCCGTTTGCAGTACTGCGGCGGTCCTTTTATCGCGCCGCTGATGCTGCTTTTTGTCTGCGAATACTGCGATATTAAGGTGAATCGTAGTTTTGTCGCCTTGTTGTTTTCTGTACCTGTGCTTTGTTCTTTGCTGGTTCTTACGTACCCTTTGCAGCATATTTATTATATGGATGTCGAGTTTCTGACGAATGGCCCCCTTCCACGCCTCAAGCCTATCGGTTCGTCTATCTATTATATGTTTATGCTGTTTAGCTCTTTTATCCCCATTATGGCCGATGCGATTCTTCTCTATCATTGTCAGTGGCGCGACCATATTTTCAGAAAGAACGCGGCTATTATTGTTCTTGTTACGGTTTTCCCAATCCTTGGCACACTTTTACTCGCTTTCGGCAGGAATGATATTGGTGTTATTATGTACCCGATTTTTTTAAGTTTGTCCTCTCTTCTTTTGTGTTACTCAATCCTCCAATTGGGTCTCTATCGTATCGCGCCTCTTGCCCGGGAACAGATCATCGAAACCATGAGCAACGGTTTCATTCTGGCGGATATGCAGGGCAGCTTTTTTGACGCCAACTCTGAAGCTAAGCGCCTTCTGCCGCAGCTCGCGCTGACAAGCGCCGGCACGAGAATGGATGATATCGAAGGGGTTACCTGGTTCCGCGACCGGACCGGCGCGTCCCGAAATGGTTTCAGCGTCGCTGAGCCGGACGGGGCGATCAAATATTATCGGATATCGGAAACTGTAATTAAGCAGGCCGACAAGTCAATTTGTCGCTGTCTGCTGATTTACGATGAAACCGAGACAAAACAGCTATTGGATGAGGTCTGTTTGATGGCCGGACAGGATGCTCTCACTGGTCTCTGCAACCAGGGCGCTTTTTTCCGCAACGGGAGAAGGCTCTTCAACCAGATTGCCAAAAACAACGGTGACGCCTGCGTGCTGATGATAGATTTGGATTTTTTTAAGGATGTTAACGACGCCTATGGTCATCTTGTGGGCGACGAGGTTCTGCAAGCTCTTGCTGAGATGTTGTCAACACGCTTTCGTTCTACAGATTTGGTGGCGCGTTATGGCGGCGAAGAGTTCAGCGCCTTTGTGCCCAGCTTGTCAGAACGGGGCGGCCTTGATCTTGCCAAAAACCTGCGGGAGCGCGCCGCGAAACTCGCCTTTTCATCGCAGGGTTCCGTTTTTAGCATCACGGTTAGTATCGGTGTAACGGCTTTTGACAGCGGACGCCATGAGGTTTTTGAAGCGATGTTGAAAGATGCGGACGCTGCTCTTTATGCCGCTAAAAAGGCCGGGAAAAACGCTATTTATGTCGCCAGAGCCGTCCCTAAGGGTGGACGAGTCTTGTTGGAACGAGCCTGAACAGTGGGCAGTGGACAGTGGACAATAGATAGTCCCCTGTCTGCAGCTCTGAGCATTGAGCATGGGGGGAGAACGTGATTTTTGTTTTTGTATTAATTGGGTATCTGATGGCTGCGGCAATCGCTCTGGCAACTTTTATTATGGGAATCTATGTGCGCAATGCGCCGAAATCATTTTATTTTACCTATGTCATACTGGCAATCCTCATCTATATTGTGGGATTTATTTTTGAGATTTTGGCGGATTCACAGCAAGAGGCGATGGCGGCTACCATGGTACAGTATTGCGGCGGCCCTTTTGTCAGTCCTTTTATGTTTTTTTTCGTTTGTGAATATTGTGGCGTAAGGCTTAGAAGGCTGCATTATGCTTTGCTGCTGCTGATTCCGGCCCTCACGTGCCTTTTGCTTTGGACGTATCCGTTTAATGGGATTTATTATAACTCTCTTGAGTTTTCTCTTCTTAGCCCTGTGCCTCATTTCGACCTTGACGGATCTTTTTTCTATTATTTGTTTATAGGATACGCCGCCTTGCTTCCCATCGCGGCTATCGGCGTTTTGCTCCGGTTTTTCCGCCGCCGGGACAGGGTTTTTAAAATCCAGGCTGTTACAATCATTCTGGCAACTATTTTGCCTGTACTGAGCACCGCTTTTAATCGTTTTGTTGTCGCTCGTCTGGGGTTCGATACGACGCCTCTTTTTTTGAGCGTTTCGTGTTTGCTTCTGGGTTATTCTATGCTGCAGCTGGGCCTTTATCGCATCGCGCCGATCGCCCGGGAAAAGATTATTGAGACGATGAGCGACGGCTTTGTTCTTCTGGATATGCAGGGCAGTTTCATTGACGCCAACTCTGAGGCCAAACGCCTTTTGCCGCGGCTGGCGTTTACCAGTGTGGGTATGAAATTAGATGAGGTGGAAGACCTGGCCTGGTTGAGCGCTCCGAACAACACGGCTGGGAAAGAGTTCAATTTCACGGAATCGGACGGCGCTGTGAAACATTACCGCGTTTCTGAAACGGAGATTTCTCATGCCGATAGACCCATTTGCCGCTGTTTGATGATCTATGACGTCACCGATACGAGACAGGTTCTGGATGAAGTCAGTTCTCTGGCCGAGCGCGATACCCTCACCGGCCTCATGAACCGCGGCGCTTTCAATCGCAAGGCCAAGCCTTTATTCGATAGCGTCGCCAGAAGCGGTGATGACGCCTGTCTGTTAATGCTTGATCTTGATTGTTTCAAAAACATTAATGATTTATATGGTCATCTCAAGGGAGATGAGGTTCTCAAAGGGATCGCCGTTCTGCTGTCTTCACGGTTTCGCGCCACCGACCTGGTGACGCGTTATGGCGGGGAAGAGTTCTGCGTTTTTCTGCCGAATATTTCGGAAGATAACGCGTTGGACATCGCGCGGGAACTGCGGCTGCGCGCGGCAAAGCAGGATTTCGTCGCCGATGGCGAAATCTTTCATTCCACAATCAGCATTGGTTTAGCGGTTTATGACTTCAAACGGCATCATCATCTGGAAGCCTTGCTGGCCGATGCGGATACAGCTCTTTATGCCGCGAAAAACAAGGGCCGGAATACGATCTATGTCGCCAGGATTGCGGATGGGTCCGGGGGGATGCCTGAGGATACTTGGATTACTCTTGAGTGCGCGCTGTAGCGTTTGGGGGGAAGCGGCAGGTGAAGGGCTGAGGCCCCGTCCTCAAGCCGTTCTTCGGTCTGGTGAATCACTAGGCGACCTCCGCTGCAAACCCAAAACTCGTTCTGCTTTGCTCCACTCAGACAGTTGGGTTTGCGTGCGCTCCCGTTTAGCTACCAGTTGGGTTGCGTTTGGACAGAATGGCCTTCCAAGGCCGCTGTCATTACTTTGTTCCAGATCGTGACGGGGTGGGTCCCGCCGTGCTCTGCAAGGAGAAAATGGTTCCTATCAGTTATGTCGAAACCCATCCAAACAGCGGCTGTATACAGTGGGCTGTAGCCGATGAACCATGCATCCGAATTGGCGAAAGCTCCGCCATAGGTGTCGGTATCTATGACAACGTTTCCGGTTTTGCCACAAATATACCAGTCACCGATGGCGGCTCGCGTGCCGGTTCCGTTACATACAACTCCGCGCAATAGCTCATCTACGGCGTGGGCGGTCATGTTTTGCATGACTTGGCGGTTCTGCGCCGGAGGCTCCAGAATAGCGAGTCCGTTGACATCGGTTATTTTGGTAACGCATCTTGGTTCCTTCAGCAGGCCGCCGCTAGGGAAGGCAGCGTAAGCCGTTACCATTTCCAGAGGCGTCGCCTCAAAGCTCCCCAACGCGTTGGCGTAATTCTCGTAGTTGGTGTTGACCATTTCCAGCCCCATGTTCTTGGCAAAATTCCAGCAGTGTTCCGGGCCGGCTGCCATGTAAAGTTTGACGGCGTAAATGTTTATGGATACGGCCACAGCCGTACGCATAGTGATAGGTCCCCTGAAACCACCGCCGGAGTTCTGAGGCGACCAGACGCCAACTGTTATGGGTTCGTCAACCAGAACCGTATTGGCGTCAAAACGCCCGGTTTCAAGGGCCGGAGCGCAAACAATGATCGGCATGACTGCGGACCCGGGCTGCCGTTTAGCGTTTGTCGCCCGGTTAAATCCCATGGGAGCGGCGTATTCGCGTCCGCCGACCATACAGACAACATCCCCCGCAGCATTATCCAGCATCACAATGGCGCCCTGTGGACGAATGCCATCCTGGCTGTCAGGGGGAAAATGATCCGGATTCTTCATGGCGTCTTCCGCGGCTTGCTGTATCTTGGCGTCAATGGTTGTATGAATACGAAGTCCGCCATTGTAAACCTGCTCGTATGTGAGATTGTACATCGCCGGATTGACCAAGCATGCAACAACATAGTCCACAAAATATGGGTATTTTATCGGTGTGTTCAACCCTGGATCGAGTATGACCTCATCGGCGACAATCTCTTCTACATATGTGAAGGGTTCATCCTGATATTGTTCGTATTCAGTACCGGAAATCAGATCATTATCAAGCATGATGCTGAGAACAGTATTGCGGCGCTGTTGGGCCGTTTCAGAGTGAAAATAGGGATCATAGGCGCCAGGGGCTTGCGGCAGACCGCAGAGCAAAGCAATATCCGGGACGGTCAACTGATCTAGATCTTTGCCAAAATACACCCAGGCGGCGGAACGCACACCATACGCTCCGTGTCCGAAATAGACTTGAGTCATATAAGCGGTTAGGATTTCTTCTTTTGTATGCAGACGCTCGATCTGCCTGGCCAGATTCATTTCCTGGATCTTGCGTCTAAGACCGGACAGACCGCCGCGAGTTCTCTCACCAGGCTCAATGACCGTGTTTCTGGCCAATTGTACCGTCAGGGAGCTGCCGCCCGGTTGCGCGGGATTGGCCAGATTTCCCATGCCCTGTTTAAGGACGCGCGCCAGATCAAACCCTTTGTGTTTGTAGAAGGTCTCATCTTCTACCGCCACTATCGTGTGAATCAGAAGTTCCGGCAGATCTTCATACTGAAAAGGAAAGCGGCTATGGGGAGACATACTTAGCTGGGCAATTTCATTACCATCTTTGTCATACACCAGAGAAGGATAAAGATGTTGACTCAACATGCCGGGGTTCCACTCCGGCGTACTCGCAACAGCTGCCCAGACGAAAATGCCCAAACTCAAGAAGCTAAGAAGAAACAACGTCCCCAGACCCAGAAGCGTACATCTCAGGATAACACGTTTCATGGAACCGGCGCCTTTCAGTTTCTTAAAAAATTTCTTCATGATCATACCTCTCTAGCTTTTCTGCTTATTTCCTTGTCAGATATCAGCTGTTGATAGCACTATCCCGAAAGGGCGCCCTGAATCTTTCCGCCAGTTCCCATGGCCCATCAAGCCGGCAACTTTCAAACCTCGCTTTGATATAGTTGCCGGAGCCTTTGCCACAGATCAACGTGTAGACGCCGCCGGCATAGGTCAGCGAATCAACCTTAGTCAAACTCCCAACAGAGATCTCTCCCTTGCCGGCTTCTCTCTGAATCTCTTCCTCCGGCAGCGCCGTCTGCCGCCAACTCTCGCCGCCATCCCAGGTGCAGAACAGCGTCGGCGCCACGGCATCCGCGAAGCTGACGGAGCTTTGTAAAGACAACACGCCATAGCTGCTGTCCACAAAGCTCATGCCTGTCAAAACCCGGTTTGTGCCGCTGAAAGGCAGTTTTTTCCTGATCCAAGACACCCCTCCGTCATGGGTAAAGTACGCGAATTTCATTTCACCCCTTCCTGCGGACCAGTTGCTGCCTAGCGCCGCGAAGCCCTCCTTGCTGCTTGTGAATCCGATGATCCTGCTAACAATGGGCAGATCCGGCGTGCTCTCCGCAGGATTGTGCCCCAGGTCAAAGGGTATCGTTTGCCACGTCGCGCCATCGTCATGAGATAATCGCAATTTCGGTGTTTTCCCAAATATAACGGCAATGACGCCGCCCGGCTCAGGCGAAATATAGAAGCTGTCTTCCGGAATGGTGTGGTAGCTTCCGTAGAAATCCATGGTCTCTTGCATATCCTCCAAAGAAATATCCACATCAATCCAAGTTTCTCCGTAGTCGCGGGTCACTTTCATTCTGTTGACTTCAATACGATACTCCTGAGGCGTCCTATCGCTTTGGGCTCCTGAGGTTGACAGGGGCCATGAAGCCAACTTGTAAATAATCACATTCTCCCCCACCATGCTAATACCATCATAAAGGGTGACGTATATGGCGGTTTTGCTGTCACTTTTGCCGCCCTGCCCCTGGCGATATTCCTTCAGAGACATGGCCGGAATCGGACTGTTTTGGCCGCCGTCAATGATGGGCTGATTAGGCGTAATCTGGGTGTTGGCGCGGAACTGCAGCACATATCCAGGAAAATCGAGACTGGCGATTTGTTCTCTGAGAGGGATTCTTTTGATCTGCTCGGAAATATATGAGACATCATAGTTTTCCGTGTAGACAATAGGAGATTGATAACTATCAATAGGGCTCGCTTCCGCATCTGTGAAAAAATTCATCCGGGCGTTCGTGTAATCATACTGAAATCTGTACTTCCCTTTGTATTCGCCGGCACCGTTAAAGCTGTACAGAAGCAAGTCAAAATCCTCTATATGGCCTTGCGGTGAAACCCGGGCTGATAGATATGCGATATTGAGTTTTTCCGGCATTTGTGTGTATCTTCGGAGGGTTTCCTCCAGACCTTGAATGCCTTCTTTTTGAACATTGATTTTTTTCAGGGATACCACTTGGGCCCCTTGTACAAAAGGCGCCCGAGCAGTTTGAAAGGTTAAGGGCGCTATTCTTGGTATCAGCAGGGCAGCCATGAGCAATACGCCGGCCGCTATCGCCCCCCATTGCAGCCATTGTTTGCGGAGGTTTCTTCTGCCTGATTCCATGTCCGCGCCCACTATGAGGTCATCGTCAAGGCCTCCCAACGCTTCATAAAGCATAATAGCCTTGTTTCTGTCGCTTTTGCTGTTGTCGTCTTTCATATAGTGACCCCCTCTCGTTCCAGATGCTTTTTCAGTTTTTCCCGGCATCTGAAGAGCGTTGTTTTGACCTTGCTTTCACTGATGCTCATTTTTGCTGAGATGTCTCGAATGGCGTCGCTGTATACGTACCTTCTGATAAAGATAAGTTGACTCTCTTGGGAGAGGGTTTTCACAAAAGTGTTAATATGTTCGGTAAGCATCTTCATCTCGCACATGTCATCGGTTCCGTTCCTTGATGAAATACAGTCCTCCAGTTCGTCAAAGATAAGCTCTATCTCACCGGAGCCACGTTTCAAAGTGTTCTTGTGTCTATATCTGTTCAGGGAAAGGTTGCGCGTAATTCTGGCCAGATAAGCGCGCAAAGACGCGGGTTTCTGAGGCGGAATGGCGTTCCAAAGATTCATATACGCGTCGTTGACACATTCGTCAGCGTCTTCGCTGTTGTGAAGAATGTTTATGGCGATACTTCTACAGTATTTTTCGTACTTGAGAACCGTTTCCGCGATGGCGCTTTCAGAACGGTTCCAGAACAAATCGATGATGAGATGATCTTCCAAGCGCGTCAACCCCTTGGTGGTGTCTTGTGTAACATTGAATCCCACTCTCAGTTTAGAGCCTTTCACTTTTACAGACAACAAAAACCGACCCGGGTTACAAGGAAAAACCTGTCTTTTCGCCGGGGGATACAGTTCAATGAGGCACGAGGTAGGGTTTGGTGAGCGGGAGAATCCAAGCGCCTCTCTGCCTGACGCAACCTCAAAAGGCGAAAAAAGTTCGCGGGCTTTTGGAGTCTCCCTCTCACCAAACCCTACCTCGGGACTGTTACGAGCCCACATAATATCCATCTCCATTCACCATTAGATTGCAGGAGAACCGCAGTAGATATTTCTATTTATTTTTTTGTCGCTTCCTGTACTTTTAAAACATGCACCCAGCGGAAACTTGCTTCTATATTTCTGCTTGTCCTCATAGTATGATGAGGATAACACCGACCAACGAAGAAGGAGACCCTATGCAGCCAAAAACATCTTACATGAAACACACCCTCTCTCGCAGCCGCTACTCAAGCATGCTGGTTGGCAAAATTGCTCAAAGCATTCTTGCTCTCTCAGTTTCTTTCTGCGCGTTTCTTTTCATGGCTTCCGGCGGGCAAATGAGCCAGATCGTTAATGTCCTCAACTCCCAACAGTTTCCTTATGAGATTGTTCTTCTGGAGGGATTGCCCGGTCTAAGTCAGCCGAAACATGACCAACTTATGCAAGCGCGTACGCAGACGCTGAGTCTGGGTCTGTTTTTGCTGACGGGAGTCAATGTGGCAGATCAACGGACCTATTTTCTGCATTATTTGTCTCCGCCCAAAGAAGGTCCGGCTTGGCTGGGCTGGGCCTATTCGCCGCGAGATCCTGAGATGGAGGGTGCCCCTCAGGATGCTGCTTCCGAATCCTCTGATTCCGCCACATCTCCGGCGTTTGCGCCGAAGCCGGCTCCGGATTATCCCCTCGCCTCTGGTGCGGTTCTGGTCGGCCTTTACAACACCCATACATCAGAATCGTATATCGGCGGCGGCGGCAAGGAGCGCGCGGAAAAAGGCACAAGCGGCGATGTCGCCGTCTTCAGCAAGAGTTTGGCGTCGAACCTTAACGCCCGTAACATTCCCACCGTCTATGATCCCAGCATTAATGACACAAATTTTCCACAGGCTTACACATCTTCTTATTGGTCGGCCAAGGGTCTTTTAGACACTTATCCCGACATGCGGCTGCTTTTGGATATCCATCGCGACGGGCTGCCTCAGGCTGTGGGAAAACGCACGGTGAAAATCGACGGCAAGGATACCGCGCGGATTTTGATCATTGTCGGGCAGAAACACGTGAACTGGAAAGCCAATGACGAGTTAGCCCAGCGCCTTATCCGTGTTGGCGAGGCAAAATATCCGGGGTTGTTTTTCAGCAAAGTGCATTATGCCGCCGATGCGCGCTACAATCAGCATCTTTTTTCCGGAGCTTTGCTGCTGGAGATCGGTAGTCAGCTTAATACGCCGGAGGAATCTATGAACGCCGCCGGGCCTTTAGCGGAAGTCTTGAAAGAATGCCTTCAGTAAGATTGACTTATCCTGATCCTCAATTAAAGACGTGTTAAGATTCCTGATTGATCTTGCAGCCGGCAACGGTTTTTAATTGAGGATCAGGGTTATTTTGCCGCTACATTTTTACGCGGATTTCGGACACCATAAGCGAGAGGGCTGGGTATAGAAAAACGAACTGTTGACAGGGAGGCCTTATTGTATGAAAAACATGAAAATATCGTATAAGCTGATGATCGGTTTTCTCTTTGTTATTATTCTGTCGGTCGTTGTGGGCATTGTGGGGATTAGCGGGATGTCCAGCATTAATAAAGCAAGCAAAACCTTGTACGATTATAATGTGATTGCCACTGAATATCTGGCAACTATTAGAACGGAATTTGATACGATCCGCTTGAATTTGATTAAAACAATTATTTTTGATTCGGGTACAGACGCTTTCAATAACGCGGCCAATGAGGTGCCCGCAGGGGAAAAGCGGTTGAGAGCAGCCCTCGCGGAGTACAGGAAAACGATAACTTTAGACGAAGATAAAGAATCCACAGATCTTATGGAAACCAATTTTAATGAGTTTATTCGGCGCGCGCCGGGCATTGTTGAGGCAAGTTCTCGCAATGATTTTGACGGCGCGATGGCCGTGTTGGTTGAGATGACGCCGTTTACCAACACGACTTTTGCGATGCTCGATAAGTGCAAAGACCTGAATCATCTCGAAGCTACGGGGAACATGGCACAGAATAATCGGACATTCCAAATGATGACTTGGATTGAAGTAGCGAATTTGCTTTTGGCCAGTGTCCTGGCTATTGCTTTGGTTCTTTATCTCTCGAACTTGATCAGCCCGCCGCTGAATTCCCTTGCCAAATTCATGGCTAAGGCGGGATCTACAGGCGATATCTCACTTGACTCTTCGGACGCTAAAATCATAAGCCAATACGGAAAGAATAAAGATGAAATCGGGCAAACCATTAGCGGAGCCGCCGCCTTTATTGATCATGTCATGAATATCTCCCAAGAACTTGAGAAAGTTGCCGGAGGCGATCTAACCCTTGATGTCAAATTGCTTTCTGAAGCCGACACAATGGGGAAGTCCCTGAAAAATGTGGGAGATACGCTCAACCATATGTTCAGGGAAATCAACACATCGACTATAGAAGTTTCTACCGGTGCCAAACAGTTAGCGGAAACTTCAACAAACATCGCGGATGGCGCGACACAAATCGCAGGTAACGCCCAAGTTCTGGCGGATGGCGCCACGAAGCAAGACGCGGCTGTAAAAGATTTATCGGAGTCAGTTGCCCAAATCGCCGAAAAGACCAAGGTCAACGCTGATACCACCCAGCAAGCCGCCGATCTTGCGGACACAATTATTCAGAAAGCACAAGAAGGCAGTCATCATATGGACGAAATGATTGCGGCTGTCAATGATATCACGGAATCCAGCAAATCGGTCAGCAATATTATGGAAACGATCAATGGTATCGCAGGGCAAACAAACTTGCTTGCCCTTAACGCCGCTATTGAAGCAGCTCGTGCCGGGGAACACGGCAAAGGGTTTGCGGTCGTCGCTGATGAGGTGCGCAAACTTGCCGCCGAAAGTGAAGCGGCGGTTCAGGAAACCAGTTCAATAATTCAGGATTCCATGCGTAAGGCAGAACTGGGTACTCGCGTTGCAGGTGAAATGGCCGGAAGCCTTACAGAAATTGTGGACGGCATCAACGAGAGCAGCCAGCTCATAATGGAGATTGCTAATGCTTCGGGAAAACAGTCTGACAGTATATCCGCAATCAATCTGAGCATCGAGCAGGTAGCGGGTATTGTCCAACAGAACAGTGTTGTGGCTGCAGAAAGCGCCGCCGCCGCCGAAGAAAGCGCTGCCACTTCTGAAGAAAGCGCCGCGACAGCCGACATTATGAACTCTCAGTCCGATGTGTTGACAGAATTGCTTTCTCGTTTCAAGCTGAGAGACAGCAGCGGAAAAAGACAGGCGTGGTAAGGTCTTCCATATGGGGATTCTCTTCTGACGCCAACTGACGGGCAGGAGGGGGCGGAGGACAATGGACAATGGACAATGTGAGAATTTAGCCGATGACACAATGGCTTCATATCATGAAGTCCCTTATTTATGAAAGGATCGCCTTCACCATTGTCCATTGTCCGTTGTCCGTTGTCCGTTGTCCGTTGTCCGTTGTCCGTTGTCCGTTGTCCGTTGTCCATCCTACCATCTTGTGTTCCTCATTGTCCATTGTCCATTGTCCATTGTCCATTGTCCTCCGCCCCCTCCTGGCCCTCCGGCTGGGGTCTGAGCGGCTGGGGTCTGATCTGTCTGATCTGTAACGGTTATCTGGCGCAAGGCCCCTGTGTATGCTATACTGTGAATACAGGATGGTGACCTCACATGGATCAGACAATTTTGCCTGTCAAAAGAGATATCATTTTCAAGATTTTCTTCGCCGACGAGAGAAACATTGAGTTTTTAACGGACTTTCTTAAATCCGCCTTATCAATCCCCGCCGAGGACTATGATGAGGTTATGATCATTGACCCTCATCTGATACAGGAGCACCCAACAGATAAACTGGGCATTGTTGACGTCAAACTCAAAACCGTTTCAGGAAAAACAATCCATATCGAGATTCAAGTGGCCCCACTGCCTCAAATGCGCGAGCGCATAGCCTATTACGACGCGAAGATGATCACAGAGCAGATTGGCAAACGCGAACAATACAAAGATATTAAGCAAGTTATCAGCATTGTTATAACCGAGAAAGAGTTTATTACCAACAGCCCGAACTATCATCACCGTTTCACAATGTACGACCCTGTCAACAACGTAGAGCTCACCGACATCGTTGAGGTTCACACCTTAGAACTATGCAAGATCCCAGCCGAGACGGATCATAACCGGCGTCTGCACTATTGGATGAGCTTTATCAAAGCGGAAGGAGAGATTGAATTGGAAGCTGTAGCGAAACAAGACCCGTTGATTCAGAAAGCGGTGGCGCGGCTGATGGAGCTATCCGCCGATGAAAAAACTCGCCTTCTCTTCGAAGCCCGTGAAAAAGAACGGATGGATCATGAGAGCCGCGAAGAATGGGCCCGCGCTGAGGGTAAAATCGAAGGCAAAATCGAAGGCAAAATCGAAGGCAAAATCGAAGGCAAAATCGAAGGCGAAACCACCAAAGCCTTTGCCATAGCTGAAAGTATGATAGCCGATCATGAACCTATAGAAAAAATTATGCGCTATACCGGGCTAACCCGCGCCGAAATCGAAACTCTACAGGACGCGAACTAACAGGATGGTGACCTCACATGGATCAGACAATTTTGCCTGTCAAACGAGATATCATTTTCAAGATTTTCTTCGCCGACGAGAGAAACATTGAGTTTTTAACGGACTTCCTGAAATCCGCCTTATCAATCCCCGCCGAGGACTATGATGAGGTTATGATCATTGACCCTCATCTGATACAGGAGCACCCAACAGATAAACTGGGCATCGTTGACGTCAAACTCAAAACCGTTTCAGGAAAAACAATCCATATCGAGATTCAAGTGGCCCCACTGCCTCAAATGCGCGAGCGCATAGCCTATTACGACGCGAAGATGATCACAGAGCAGATTGGCAAACGCGAACAATACAAAGATATTAAGCAAGTTATCAGCATTGTTATAACCGAGAAAGAGTTTATTACCAACAGCCCGAACTATCATCACCGTTTCACAATGTACGACCCTGTCAACAACGTAGAGCTCACCGACATCGTTGAGGTTCACACCTTAGAACTATGCAAGATCCCAGCCGAGACGGATCATAACCGGCGTCTGCACTATTGGATGAGCTTTATCAAAGCGGAAGGAGAGATTGAATTGGAAGCTGTAGCGAAACAAGACCCGTTGATTCAGAAAGCGGTGGCGCGGCTGATGGAGCTATCCGCCGATGAAAAAACTCGCCTTCTCTTCGAAGCCCGTGAAAAAGAACGGATGGATCATGAGAGCCGCGAAGAATGGGCCCGCGCTGAGGGTAAAATCGAAGGCAAAATCGAAGGCAAAATCGAAGGCAAAATCGAAGGCGAAACCACCAAAGCCTTTGCCATAGCTGAAAGTATGATAGCCGATCATGAACCTATAGAGAAAATTATGCGCTATACCGGGCTAACCCGCGCCGAAATCGAACCTCTGCAGGATGCGAACTAACAGACTCAATAGGATATGGGGCACGGCTATTCCTCCGGGAGCCTTTTCGATAACCGGCGATAAAGCTTAATCGTTTTCTGATAATGATCATATATTAAGGCTTTCTCCTCGTCTGTGAAATCACGGTCGGGGAGAAATTCTTTTTCGGCGGTAGTTGGTTTCTCTTCAGAGGGTTCAGCGCCCAGAAGGTAATCCGTCGTAACATTAAAAAAACGCGCAATGTGTACGATTGTTTCTACGTCTGGCTTTCTCCTTCCTTGTTCGTACATACCAATGGTACTTGGAGAGGCAGAAAGAATCGTCGCCATCTGTGCTTGGGATAAGTCTCTTTGTATACGTAGCTCCTTGAAGCGTTGGGCGAACATTGCTATGTCCACACCTCCTTATTAGAAATGATATCACGCAATATGTGTGAAATAAATATCTCACACGATAAGAAGTGACACCACACATATAGTGTGATATGATTGCCTCAAAAGGAGTGATCCAGATGCATACTTATTCCGCAAGGCTTGCCGTGTTTCGCAGAACGATCGGGGAAACAAGCTCTAAAATGGCCGAAAAAATGGGCGTCTCCAAATCTTTCTACGAAAAAATTGAATATGGAGACCGGGGACCGAGTTACAACTTTATCTGCAGATTTAAACGGGCTTTTCCCACCGCCGACGTCGAACATATTTTCCTTGACACTGTAAACGCGAAAAATGGCGAGGATGTTATCGTGGATTTGGAGAACCGCGTCATCAAGAGAACTGACAAAGACCTTCCGCTTCCCCCGATTGAGTTTGGGTTGGCGTCTCTGTTAATAGAAAATAAGCACAGAACGGTCACTTACTGCGAAATGCTGGATAAGGTTTGGGGGCTTGATTATGGCGGCGGCCCCGAAACTGTTCAGGCGGCTATAAGCCGTTTACGCAGCAAACTAGGGACTAAAGGCTTGATCGAAACGATAACCGGATACGGGTATCGTTGGAAGGGACAATGAAAACAGCCATTGTTCACCATTCTCTCGACATACTTCCTTCGGTTCCGTGCATAATATTGCATGGGAATTATAAGAATATTTTTAGAATTTTGTCAGGACTTGTCTGCAAAAGAAAATTATAATTGGGGCAGGCTCCCAAAAATACCTTACAGGAGGGGAATCGTATGTTACAATTACAAGGTGCAGGGAAATCAAAAACGACAAAATTCACAAGAAAGGGGGTGCAAGTGTTTTTTGCGGTTGTTTTGGTTGCTGCCTTTTTGGCAGTTCCCAATACTGCCCAAGCTGTCACTTTTAAAATTGAAAGCGGGAAAGATTGGTACAATCCTCCAAGAAATCCGGCAGTGGTAAGCTTTGATCAGTATTTGTCAACTCATTACGTTGGACAATATTATACTAATCGCCCGGATCAAGTTAGAACGGTGCAAGGTGGTATACATTGGTGGAGAGATTTTCTTAAGCGTAAGTATGGTAGTTATTACGATATTACATCACCAGGAGTAATTGATGGTTTGTGGGGAACTAACACCAAAAATGCGATTTACTCATATCAAGCTTACCTGCGCCGAGATCCTCAGTTGGCTACGATTATAGATTATGATGGAATTTGCGGTAAATATACCTGGACCTATTTAGGGCTCAATGTTAACAATCAAAATGGATACATCGCACTCAAATAGATGTGGGCTTGGAATCCTAGAATGCGGACCCGTTACCGCTGAATCATAGGAAATAGGCGGCAAAACTGCGCGAGCAATACTTTGCCGCCTCTATCCAATACTGACTAAGGAGGCAGACGCATGAATGCTGTGAGGAGAGCCATGGCCAGTGTTGTTAGAAAACCGGGGAAAACCGTGATCTTATTGATTATTATCTTTGTCTTAGGCAATATCATCGCTGGGGCTGTCTCTGTCCGACAAGCTGTGGAAAACGCTGAAGTCACCTTGCGTGCTAAGATGAGTCCTGATGTTGCTATTGGTTATGATGAAGAGAAAATTGAGACATTATTTGCTCAGAACCCGACATTTAGGCCTGAGCCGCTTTCTGTTGAAACCATTGAGAAAATCGGCGCTTTGCCCTATGTCAAATCTTTTGATTATTCTACTTTCCTATCGTTGGAAACGCCGTCTTTGCAAAGATATCCTATCACAGGAAATCAAGCCTCGGGAACTTATTTTGCCTTTACAGGTGTCAACAATCCGGAAATTATCGACATGCAAGAAGGCATGATCCACCTTGTGACCGGACGCGCTTTCAACGAACAGGAAATCAGGAATCTATCATATGTGGCTTTGGTTTCACAGGATGTTGCCAATATCAACAACTTAGCCGTGGGTTCCGTTATGAATTTTGAGAACGTGATGTATGATGATAGTGGACGACGGGTTATTGCAACATACCATTTCGAAATTATCGGCATTTTTGAACCCATCAAACAGCCAGGAAAGGCAGATGGGAGTTTCGATGACTGGGAGAATAAAATATATACCCCCAATAGGGTTCTAAATGATGCGACTGCGTTTTGGGTCGAAGAAGACTCAAAATTACATCCTGAAATTTATTCTGATCGCGCGGATTCATATTCATACTCAGATTTCGATGAAACGATATACAACACAATATATGTTCTGAATGATCCGGCGGAACTGGAGCTATTCAAGGAAGAGGTCACAGGCCTGGTTCCAGAAGGCTATATAGTAAAAACCCGCGAAAACTTTGACCAAGTGGCGGTTCCCATAAGATCTCTCCAAAAGATTGCGTTCTTTATCCTATGCATTGCCGTGGGGGCAACGGTGCTCATCACAAGTTTGCTCATCACATTGTTTCTAAGAGACCGCAGGCGTGAAATGGGTATCTATCTTTCTTTGGGCGAAAGAAAGATCAGAATGGCCGGACAGATCCTGTTGGAGGTGATTGTCGTTGCGTTCATAGCCATCACGCTGTCGTTATTCTCCGGGAATATATTATCAAACGGCCTTTCGGAGAAAATGCTTGCCGATCAGATTGTTGCCGGACAGACTAATGCAGCGGATTTGGATAATTACAATTCTGGATTTCTGGACTTGGGAACCAGAGGGTATCGAAACGCCATCAGCCACGAAGATATTGCGTCTTCTTACGTAGTCTTTCTTGATATGAAGACTGTACTGTTGTTTTATGGCGTTGGTTTGGGAACAGTCTGCCTGTCTGTATTGATCCCCATATTCTATGTCACACGGCTGAATCCCAAAAAAATATTGATGAAATATTGATGTGAGGATGGATGTTTGTATGAGTTTTGCAAGAAGAGCCATAGCCAGCATCATTAGAAAGCCAGGAAAAACCCTGATTCTCCTGGTCATTATCTTTGTCTTAGGCAATATCATAGCCGGAGCTGTTTCAATCCGGCAGGCTGCGACAAACGCTCAAGTGCTCCTTCGTACTAAGATGAGCCCTGTTGTTTCCTTGGGGTTTGATAACGAGAAGTACGCTGCTCTATGGGAACAAAACCCTGCACTGGAAATAGAAGATATCGCCTTAGAGACACTTGAGAAAATCGGCGTTTCACCTTATGTGAAGTATTTCGACTATTCTGCTAAGGTGATTGGAATTTCTTTATCGTCGGGATTTTCTTCATCGTCGGAAGATCCTACATTGCCGGGAATTTCATTTATTAATGCCATAGGCGTCAACAATCCGGAAATTGTTGACTTGAAAGAAGGGCTTATACAGCTTGTTTCCGGGCGCGTTTTTACTGAGCAAGAAATTAAGAATCTGACATACGTTGCTCTGATTCCGCAGGAAATGGCCGAAAAAAACAATTTATCAGTTGGATCCGTCATACCCTTTGAGTGCGGTTTTGATACTGAAGCGGAGAAGCCGCGAACATTTGATTTTGAAATTATTGGTATTTATAGGGCAAAGATTATGGAGGGAGAGTTTAGGGACGGAATTTATGCTCCTAATAGAGCTTTGAACGAGATGAATGAGATGGCGAACAATGAGGTATTAAAGGATCCTAATGTAACGGAAAGCGATTATCAATCAATTCTTGAGACTTTTAAAATCTATTACACCACACTGTTTATCCTGAATGATCCAACGGATCTAAATGCTTTCAGGGAAGAGGTGGCAACTCTGCTTCCGGCATACTATACTGTGACGGTTGCCAGCAACAGCCTTGAAAAGTCGGCGGCTCCCCTGCAATCTATCCGGGAGATCGTAACCCTTGTTCTCTGTGTGGCTGTGGTTGCGGCAGTACTCACCATGAGCCTGCTTATAACCTTGTTTCTAAGAGACCGCAGGCAGGAAATTGGCATCTATCTTTCTTTAGGAGAGAGGAAATTTAAAGTGGCGGGGCAAATTCTTGTGGAGATAGCCGTCATTGCGTTAATGGCCATCACGCTGTCATTGTTCACCGGGAACCTGTTATCCGGTGCCATATCGGAACAAATGCTTACCGATCAGATGGCTGCCGACCAAGCTAATGTGGGTCAATATTCACCTGGCGACTATGCGTACAGATATCAAGGCGCAACTGCCACGGAACAACTCGCAGAATCCTACACCACATCCCTTGACACAACAATCGTGCTTCTGTTCTATATCATTGGCTTCGTCACAGTCTGCGTCTCCGTCTTGCTTCCCATATTCTACATCACACGCCTGAATCCAAAGAAAATCCTGATGGGAGGAGAATTGGAACTATGAGTCTAGTAACCGTCAGCAAAGTCAACTACTTCTATCCCGACGGCGACGCCAGAAGATACATTCTGAAAGACGTCTCCTGCACCTTCGAAAGGGGCAGTTTCTACGCTATTCTGGGTGAATCCGGTTCGGGCAAGACAACGTTTCTCTCGTTGCTGGGTGCCTTGGACAAGCCCAAATCCGGCAAGGTTCTCTACGAGGAACAAGATATAGCCGCCATTGGTTTCGAGAGTTTCCGCAGGAATAAGATCGGCATCATCTTTCAGGCGTACAATTTGATTCCGTATATGACCGCCGTGGAGAACATTAAGGTGGCCATGAGCATCACCGATAACAAACTGCCGAAGGACGTCAACGAGGTGGCCTACAACCTTCTGGATTACATCGGCTTGGATAAGGCCAAAGCCGACCGAACCGTCAACAAGCTCTCTGGTGGCGAACAGCAGCGGGTGGCTATCGCTAGGGCCTTGGCTACCAACGTTGACGTCATCCTGGCCGACGAGCCCACAGGGAATCTGGACGAAGACATGGAAAACGAAATCGTCGCCATTCTGGGGAAACTGGCCCACGAGCATAACAAATGTGTTATTGTCGTTACCCATTCTACCCAAATCGCCAAACAGGCGGATGCTGTCTTCAAACTGCGGAAAGGAAAACTTGAGGCAATGGACAATTGACAATTGACAATGGACAATGGACAATACACTTGACAATGGACAAGGCTGATATCCTTCAGCCTGTGGACAAATGGACAATGAAGAAACAGTAAGATCTGGAGTCTGTGCCTTAAGGATTGTCCGGCAAACGGAGGGTGTTTGTAGACTACGGGAAGGGAACCTTGAGCCTTATGAGTGAAGATTTTCTTAGCCAGTTTAGTCAGAAAAATTACAATAGAACAGGGAGCATGGGGACGGCTGCGTCCGCTGCAGGGGCAGCGGCGCCTCCTGTTTCCGCTGATTCTGATGTGCCTTCCTCCGCCTTCGGCGACGGTACAGAGGAAACTGTTGTGACACATAAGGGGTTTACCTCAGTCACATCCCCGCGCCTGACCCGGGCTGATATCGACATAACCCGCGCCGGCATCACCGCCCCTGAGCACGACACAGAGATTGACAGCGAATACAACAAACGCAAACTGATCCGCTATGGCATTATCGCCGGGACAGTCATCGCCGTTGCTGTCCTGATCTACCTGATGATCAGTCTGCTGAACCAAGTCACCGTTAAGAACTTCGTCGGTACATCCATCAACGACGCCAAGACCTGGGGTATCACCAACAAAATATCTATAGAAACCGAAACCGTCTACAACACCCAATATGACAACAACAGCATCATCACCCAGAGCAAAGAAGCCGGTAAGAAGATCCGCAAAGGATCGGTGCTGGCCTTTCAGGTGAGTCAGGGCCCCGATCCCGATGAACGAATCGAGCTGCCCGACTTCGCGGATATGACCATAAACGAGGTCTACGCCTGGAAAGATCAGAACAAAGCCAACAGCGCCAACATCATGCAGGAAAACAGCGACACGGTAGAAGCAGGCCGGTTCATCCGCCGGGAATTCAGCAACGCCTCCGTCAGCGAAGACACCTACACCCGCAAAGACGGCCTGCTCATCTATATGTCCAAAGGGCCCCATGAGAAGAACATCACCGTGCCGGACTTCCAAGAGAAATCCAAGGCCGAAGTAGAAAGCTGGGTCAGCCAAAACAACATAGAAGCCACATACACAGAAGCCTCATCGGAGAAAATCCCTAAAGGCATGGTCATATCTCAAAGCATCGAACCCGGGGAAAAAACAACCCAAAAGAGCGAGATGGCCTTCGTCATATCGTCAGGGAAAGCGGTGGTCGTGCCCAACTTCGGCAAACTCACCAAAGAC
>Ga0082212_10000981_pt1 | contig 41918 bp, 44 predicted proteins | sample TergutNt197P3_FD_71548 | JGI IMG/M metagenome (GOLD analysis project Ga0082212, IMG submission 71548) | Neocapritermes taracua P3 segment gut microbial communities from Petit-Saut dam, French Guiana - Nt197 P3 | ecosystem: Host-associated > Arthropoda: Insects > Digestive system > Gut ...
CGAATTGGTCTCTAGTTATGTCGCTTGGATATTTATTTCTCATATAATGGTAAACAGCCTTTTTAGCGTTATTATACCATTTATCGACATTTATGGACATATTAAACAGCCTCTTAATGGAACGCATTTGAGATTTTTTTGATTCTGCTGCCTTCTAACGCAAAAACTAGCATAGCTGCGAACGCGATCGAAACAGCTGCGGTGGACAAGCACAACAAACAAGCCGCTCTCACAAGCTGGATATGGGACCCTTCCAAAACTGAGCCAGGCAAAATTGCCAAATTTGTGGCAAGAAAACCTGTTAGCGAGTACATGCAGGACCTGAAAGCCAACAAAGAGACAGAAGCGCCTGCCATGGCGGCTATCCCCCACTCATACACAATAGGCGCCAAAATTTTCGAACTGCTGGCGCCTAGCGCTTTCTGGCTTTTGAAATCCGGCCTGGACCGAAGCGCTGTATCCCTCGCCTTTGCTGCTTGGAACGCGATCGAACATACGAAAGCGGTTATGAAACACTTGAATGCCATATCCTGGATTTTCTTGTAGTTGTGGTACAGATAATCTACAGCGCTTTCCTGCAGCGTAGCCCCTGTTGCACCGGCTAATGATGAAAGTGTTGGCTTGAAGGCAACCGCCAATTCGGCAGAAGCAATACGCACAGAGAAGTGGGCGCCCAACAAAGCAGGCTCCTTGTATGGGAAATGACGCGCGCTGTAGCCATACCTTCTTTCGATAATAGCTGTTGCCGTCCCCTTGTCAAGATACGTGGCACCCATCACCCCGTCGAAACCCATGATATCAACTAAAAGTGCTTGTATAGCATATTCGTCCAAGTCTGGATCCACAAAAACACACAATTCTATAGGCTTGCCGGAAATCAAGGCGTCTATCTTCTCTCCTTCTAATTTTGCCGCCAAGAAAACACACTCAGAAAAAAAAGCCAGCACATAGAAAAAAAAAGCGGCAGCAACCAAAAACTTCCGCCTTGCCATTGACCGGGCAGCGGATTTTAGAGCGATTGCCTTATATATAAAAAACACCTCCCCCCCCATTCAAAATGCCAGCGGCTCGCGTCTTAGCGATTCGCCGTCAAATACTATCAGCCTCTCATTTCGAAGGAGCCCAAGCACAGCCAAACGGTTTGAAAACAACACAACACTTATGCCTTGCGCATTGATTGCTTGAAGATAGGAAACAGCTCCTTTCAACTCCTCCTTTTCAAGGCCTTCAAAAGCATCCTGCACCAACAGCACATTTGGCCTGCACACACTGGCGCGGCATATAGATAGCCTCAACCGGTCATAACGCCCCAATGCGCTGGCAGCTATGCGGGATTTTGGCAGCAAACCGGCCAATACCATAGCCTCGTTGCACCTCTTCTTGGCCTCCTTGGATGGGATATCCCTAATAGCGAAAGGCAGCCTCACATTTTCCCCAACTGTCATGTCTTCAGCCACGGTTGCATCTGCAAACACAACACCGACCGTCTGCATATACCTATCCAGCTTTGCCCCTCTCAACCCGCTTGAGACATCGGAGCCAAAAACAATAACGTCCCCTTCCAATGCGGGAGTCTGCCCCATCAACAAACAAAACACAGCCAATGGGGCGCTGCCGCCTATGTTTGAGATGACAGCAAACTGGCCGGTATAGATCCGAAAGGAGATGTTTTGGATGGCGCATGAGCCGCCACTAGAGTTGAGGGACACATTATTGAATATGATCATTAGCCTGCCTCCATATGACAGTTAAAAGGGGAATCCCACAGGCACGTTGTTGAAAATGTCAGCATAGCCATATCTGTCAGAGAAAGTGCCTTTCCCTCCCTTGAAAATGAGGTTTTTGCGGAAATCCGGCCGTTTTGAGCTCCATAACTGCAAGTAGCAGTATTGCGTGTCAAAAGCCAGCACATGGCGCAAAATCGGGCCTTCCGGGCTAACATGGCTTATAGCTAGCGAAGAATGGCTAACATAAGGGAAAAACTCCATTTCATACTCTCCCCGCCAGTCTGAATAAATGACTCTAAAGATCCCGTCTTCTTGCTCCAGCTCTCCCCGGCGGCTGGCAACCGAAGCAGCCACGTCCTCTATCGCCTCAAAAGGCGGAAACATCTCCTCTGCGATTTCTCCGGGATGGTTGTCTATGTACATAAGCAGCTCTGCTTGGTATTTTTTTTGCCATCTTTTAAATTGCCTGGCAAATTGGTTATGTGGGCCTAAAAACTTTAAACGGGCTGCTAGGGTGATTGCTATAGCGCAAATGCAAAAAAAGATAAGTTTTTTTGCGTGGCTTTTCAATGTTTTTTTAGCTTTTGAACCTGTTTCCCCTATATTTGGATCAGGAACTATTTGAAAAACTCCCATCTGCCTTCCTTCTTCCTGCTTATATTTGTTTACTTAAACTTGAAGTGAACTGCATTGCCATGTCCTCAGTTCTATTGCAACCCTCATTTTCTTCATGTCCTTTTGCGTGTATCTATTATCCATGCGTTTGCGGCAAAAGGGCAAACATGGCCGCACAATTCGCCAATAACCACACTTCCACATTTTTTAGCCGCTGTTAGGGATTCTCCATAAAACAAACCGGGACATGCAACTAAAACGTCACGCCGCAACAAATACCGAAGCAAGCTTTTTCTCTTCCCTTTTTTTCTTCTTGTTGTCCAATCCATCTAAATATGCCTCAGCTTTTGCAAGTGCAATGCGGGCATATTCCGGGCTGACAACGGCAAACCATTCTTCAATGCTTTCTTCCCTGAACAGGGCTTCTTCAAGCATGGACATCGCTTTCTTTGGCGGTGCGGCGCCTTTCGGGCAGCAGCCTGTTTCCAGGTGCACATTTAGGGCAAACCTGATGTAGACTGCTGTTGAGGCGTATGCCAATACCGCATCAACACTGTCTAGAATGCACCCGTTCCAATGCTGCCCCAGGCTGCCAAACATGCTCAACCGGGCTGCATTTCGAAAGGTATGGGGGATAGCGGGCCAGCGCCACAAAAACATTGTTGTTTGAGGAGAACTCAAGGATCCTCTTGATCCAATGCCTCCTGCGCATATTGTTTTCCGGGCCATTGTCAAGGTTTATAACAAGCGTGTCGAGCCCGCCCCCGTTCCCATCCCGCCAGATCTGGAGCATGTCTGCCATATAGTCGGCAGTGGCGCTGCCGGCGGTGATGCGCACCTCGGTTTTTCCAGTTTTCACATCATATATGCCAAACGGCGCAACCTGTGCGGTGAATCCAAAATAATGGCTTGTGCCCCGCCCGCCTATGCGGCTTTTGCCGCCACGCGACGATCCGCATACGTCAACCCTGTCCTTGCAGCCAATGGATATCTTGCTGTCCGGCTGTCCCCGGCGGCTGCTTTGTGGATAGCCGCTAAATTCTCAAATATCGCATGCCATTCGAGGTTCTTTTCAAGGGTTTGGTTTTTTGCGCAGACTTAGCCTGCAATCCAGCTTGTCCACAAGCGTGTACATGGAAGTTTTCGCATGGAAGGCTGCTGAAGCCAAACTTTTCCCTAGGCTCGCCCATAATCCCCCCATGCTGAGTGGCGAGCAGGACCATGCGCCCTTCAGCCTGGGACCTGCAGAGCATTTGTCTTCCATAAGTTTGTGGGTGTTGCTGTAACATTAGTTGAGATTCCCTTATATTCGTAGATTTTTTATCGAATAACTAGAAAATAAGATTTGGGAATCTTTATCTATAGATAATGACGGATTTTGCCATATATTGTCGCTAATGTAACGGCACGTTAATTGATCCGTTGTTATTCTTGGAAGCTCCCTTAACTGCTATCGGCTTGATTTTTTTCAACAGTTTTTGCAAAATGTCTAAAACCATATATTTAACCTTTCAAAAGCCAATGGCTCCCAGGCATTGGAAACAAGCGCCTGGCAAGTAGTATTTTATCATATAACAATCACAATTTAACAGCTGGAATCGTTCGGCCAATCTAAATTCTGAGCCTATTTGTTCTATTATCGTATAATGAAATCTTTATGTCGCAATTTGGTTAAAAACTATCAAACTGGGAAGACTAAAAAGAAAAGGAGACTGGAAAAATTGGAAAAACAAAATAGCGCCACACAATCAGTACAATGTTCTGTCCAACAGTGCCAATACCATTCAGGAAGCAACAGTTGCTCCCTGTCCTCAATTCAAATCGGCACCCACGAGATGTATCCCACCAAGACTGAATGCACAGACTGCGAGTCTTTTGCCCTAAAGGCCGGGATGCAAAATAAGAAATAGGAAGAGCTTTATATTTTATATAAAGACAAAAAGAGCAGGTGAAATACATTTTCCCGCTTTTTTTGTCTTAAAAGTTTTTTTAGGATTATTCTCTTGCACATAAAAAAAGCTGGAAACATGCGGCTGGGCGCAGTGGGCACAGATCCCTTGAAAACAGCATTTAAGCGTTTGTGTGCGCCAATACTGCAAATCATTGACATACATTATCGAATAAGGTATATTTTACTGTAAGTTAAGAGAAAGAGAGAGGGGAAATGAAAAGACTAATATCAATAATTCTCTGTGTGTCATTAGTTGCCACACTTGCCGCTTGCGGCGGCGGCAATAGCGGCAACAACGCAAACAACAACGGGGGCGGAGGCGAAGAACAAGCTGCCCCGTACCTGATCACAGAAGGGGTTCTCCAAGTAGCCTTAGAGCCAGAGTATCCTCCTATGGAGTTTAAAGAAGGCGATGAGCTGACAGGTTTTGATGTGGAAATGATCAAGGCGATCGGTGAAGAGCTGGGCCTTGAGATTGTGTTCCGCGAGGTTGGCTGGGACGGAATATTCCTTGGGCTTGAAGGCAAGCAGTATGATATCATCTGCTCTTCAGTCAGCATCACACAACAAAGGATCGACGACAAAAAGATGAGTTTCACAGATCCGTATATGAACAATGGCCAATACATTATAATAAACAAAGACGCCACTGATATTGTCCAGCTTTCTGACCTTGAAGGCATGAAAGTCGGAGTCCAATCTGCGACAACAGCCGACGAGGCATGCAGGAAATATCTTGAGACTCCTGGCTCTGTCCAGTATACACTGCAGCCATATGACGCAGTGAACGTTACGCTCCTGGCGCTTGAAGCAGGGCAGCTTGACGCAGTTGTGTGCGACGCGGTTGTCGCAATGGCTTTTGTGAACAGCTCCGACAAATTTGCGATCTCTACTGCTAAAATGACCAACGAGCCAATAGCTATTGCCGTCGGCTACGGCAATGAAGAGCTTATTAGCAGACTAAATGAGGCAATCGCTGCAATTAAGGCAAAAGGAGTCCTATCCGAGCTTTCGATTAAATATGTTGAAGTTGACATAACTGAAGACATAGACACAGTTCTCAAATAGCACGGCAATCACGGCATAGAGCCACAAAGACAACTATGGGCCGGAAACGATATTTTCCGGTCCATTTGTGCGGTTAGCAGGAGGCATTCTATATGAGCCCAATTACTATCTCATTTATCAGGGGCACAGTTATTACATTGGCATTGACAATCGCAAGCATTATTTTCGGTATCATCCTTGCACTTATACTGGCATTTATGCGCATGGGAAAATCAAAGATCCTCAACGGTTTTGCTTGGTTCTATGTATGGATCTTCAGAGGCACTCCACTCTTCTTGCAGATTGTAGTAATCAATTTCGTCCCTCCCCTTATTTATCTATCTGTCACTGGCAAGCCTATGCCCAGGTCAAATGGGATAATGACGGCAGGATATCTGCCTATGCTGTTGACCTCTGGAGAGTTCAAATCTGGAATTATAGCCCTCGCACTGAATACCGGCGCATATTGCTGCGAGATAATAAGAGCTGGCATCGAATCGATTGACATTGGCCAGCATGAAGCGGCTAAAGCTCTTGGCATGAGCAAATTCACTGCAATGAGCAAAGTCATCATCCCCCAAACAATGAAAAGGATTATACCCCCATTCTCAAATGAATTCACTTTGATTTTGAAAGACTCCTCTTTGGTCTCTACAATTGGCCTGACAGAGCTTGCCCGTGTTTCCAGGCAATTGTCAGCGGGGGGCAAATGGTCCTATCTTTTTGTCGGGGCAGCTATTTACTTGTTTTTGACTACATTCTCCACCTTTGCATTTGACAAGTTGGAAAAATATTTTGGCAGGTACGAATAATGTCTATGGTTAGGACTGAAAACCTGAAGAAAAGCTTTGGCGACAACGAAGTATTAAAAGGGATCTCAATAGAGGTCAACAAAGGAGAGGTCCTATGCGTCATTGGGCCTTCCGGATCAGGCAAAAGCACATTTTTGCGTTGTCTAAACAACTTGGAGACCATTGACTCCGGATTGATTTATATTGATGATGAGTTGATAGTCCACAGGGAGGACGGCAAGAACTTGAAAGACATGTCACCGAAAAAAGTCTCGACTTTGTGCATCAAGCTTGGCATGGTATTCCAAAGGTTCAACCTTTTCCCACATAAGACTGCAGTCGAAAACTTGATGCTGGCGCCCATGTCTATAAAAAAAGTCAAAAAGGAAGAAGCATACAGCAAATCTATGGAGATCTTAAAAAAAGTTGGCCTTGTGGACAAGGCTGGCAGCTATCCAAGCAAGCTATCTGGAGGGCAGCAACAACGGGTCGCTATCGCTAGGGCTTTGGCAATGGAACCGGAGATAATGCTATTTGACGAGCCAACCTCTTCGCTCGATCCAGAATTGGTCGGGGAAGTATTGGAAGTCATGAAGGACCTGGCGCAAGAAATGATGACTATGATCGTTGTGACCCATGAGATGGGTTTCGCAAAAGACGTGGCAAGCCGGGTGGTCTTCATGGATGGCGGATATATCGCTGAGGAAGGTCACCCTCAAGAAATCTTTGCGAACCCAAAGAACGACAGGACCCGGGAGTTTTTAAACAGGATTCTCATCTAATTTGTTGGTTAAATGTGTACAGTTTGTGTCAATAATCCGAATTCAACATAATTTTTCGGATGTTTTTGCAAAAATAATTGACGGCTCTCATATACTGTGATAGAATTGAGTGCCAATATACGTAAAGAAGAAGACAATGTTGTCTTCTCACCTATCGGCTCGCGCTTATAGGTAAATAAGTAGGTATTTGCTTATTTTTTGCGCGCGTGCCTGTGCGCTTTTTTTTTACAGACCGTCCATTTTTACGGAGGTGAATAGTATAAAAGATTTTCAAACCAATGAGTCTATCCGCGACAAGGAGATTCGCGTTATTGATGAGAATGGGGCAATGCTTGGAGTCATGCCACTGCAAGAAGCTTTGCGTCTTGCCAACGATAAAGAGCTTGACTTGGTCAAGGTTTCCCCTGAGGCGAAACCGCCTGTTTGCAAGATCTTAGATTATGGAAAGTTCCGCTATGAGCAATCTAGGCGCCTTAAAGATGCCAAGAAAAACCAGCGCTTCACAACAATAAAAGAGGTGCGTACCTCTGTGCGTGTCCAAGACCATGATTTGCAAGTCAAAGTGAAAAACATCCAGAAATTCATTGGTGATGGAGACAAAGTAAAAGTTTCCGTGCGTCTGCGTGGCCGTGAGATGGTATATGCAGAAAAAGGCAGAGAATTGCTGCTCCGCATAAAAGATATGATCGGCGATGATTGCGTGATTGAAAGGGCGCCACGTGCCGAAGGCCGTAACTACACAATGTTTTTAGCGCCTAAAAAGCAACAGCAACAACAGTAATATTTAATTCGTCACAGGAGGGATACCTATGCCCAAAATGAAAACCCACAGGGGCGCTGCCAAAAGGTTCAAGCGCCTAAAATCAGGGCGCATAAAAAGAGCTTGCGCCAATAAAAACCACATTCTAAATAAGAAGCCAACTAAACGCAAAAGGCGTCTTAGAAAAGGCGTGATGATGTCCAAAGCGGATGTTGGAAGGTTCAAACAGATACTGGCGAGGTAGGAGGAAAATAAATGGCTAGAGTAAAAGGTGGAGTTGCTGCCAGGAAAAGGCACAAAAAAGTATTAAAACAAGCCAAAGGTTATTATGGCGCTAGATCCAGGCTGTTCAGGACTGCCAATGAAGCAGTTATGAGGGCCCAAAGAAGCGCTTATATTGGAAGAAAACAACGCAAGCGCGAAATGCGCAGGTTGTGGATCATAAGGATCAATGCTGCCGCGAGGATGCATGACATGTCCTACTCCCGCCTGATCAATGGCATCAAAAATGCCGGTATCGAAATTGACAGGAAGATGCTTGCAGACATGGCTATGAACGACCTTCCTGCTTTTGCAAAAATTGCTGAAGCAGCAAAAGCGGCTTTATAGTGAATCATAAAAATCTTGGCAGCAAATATGCTGCCTTTTTTATTTGAGTTTTTTTAGTAGCAAAATGGTGCTTCTACGCTCTTATTGTGCTCAAAACTAATGTGCGGCGGTTAAGCCAACCAGATATATAAAACATTAAGAGGTCAGATATGCCAACTATGGCTGCCACATAAAGCAATGTTGCATAGGGCTCGACTGGTTTGAGCAAGCCCGTATGGCACTCTTTCCACAACCGAGAACAACTCCATGTGTGTGTTCCAATTGCCAGCCAGCCCCGGGTCGCTGTAGAAAAAACACAGAATTTCGATGGCCGAATGGAGAGCGGCACAGAAATAGTTGGCTCCACTAGTGGTTTTTTACAACAATGCTTTTTCCAGAATATAGAATCCACGCCATTCTGCCAAATGCATTTGCAATGAAATGGTGGATATACTAATTATTATGGCGATAAAAATAAAATACTCAATTATTTGCGCTTTGGCATCAATGCTGGCCGCCAGCTGCAGCTTCGGGACTACGGCGAACACTATAAACACGAAAGACGCAGAATTCGCATTGGTAACAAGCATTGATACGCAGCAAGACTTTAGGCTTGAGATGCCGTCAGAGCGTTCGACCCGGCTCTTTGGATCCCTTGGCGCATACAAGCGTTGTGGGCCGTGCAGCCACTGGGATTCCCATAGTTTTGATGTGGCTATTTACTCAAACGGGTCAATCTTGGAGGCATTCACCCTCAATAGCGACGGCAGCTTTTGCAAAAGCGGTAAGCGCTGGCATGCTTCCGTGGAAGACATGGCAGACGCCTCTTCATTTTGCATTGATAGGCGCAACTATCTTGCTGGGGCAAATTTAGGGACGGGAAAAATCAACGCGCCGAAGCCAGTTGGCAAAGACTCAGTATTTGAAAACGAAAAACTCCTTGTCTCTCCATTTGGCTCTAACTGGAGCTACTATTACGCCCAGAGTTTGTCTGGCTACAAAACCTATGGCGTCTTGATAAGGATTGACATAGCGGGCAACAGGGAAATCCTGCTGCGTTCCCAACAGATTGCATATATCAACTATGTCGAAGGAAGTTTTGAGAAAAGCGGCAATTCAACCCTTTATTTCTGTCTAGCCCATACTAATGGCCAAGCAAGCTTGCAGGCTTTTTCCATGAGGACTGGCCTGATTAGCGAAGTATTTGATGTGCCGACAAGCAACATGGCCATTGTCCAAAAAGAAGGCAAAAACTTGGGTATTGCTGTATCTAGCGACAAGCTGCTATCAATCGATCTTGCCAGTGGAGAAATCATGGCGAAAGACTTAAGTGCCGTCAACGGGTATGAATCGATGCCTGCCCAGATCATTGGCGGAAGGGACGGCAGATATGCAAGGATTGGGGAAAGCGGCAGTGAAATTGTAGAAATACTGCTATTCTCATATAACCCGATAAATGACTTCCAGGAACACACAAGATACACCTACGATACGCAACAAGAACTCATATGCGCAGCCCCGCTGGATTAAGGCATCTAAAATTCCATGCGTTTGAGGCAGTGGTATTTATGAGAAAGTTGCTAAAGCACCTTATTCCCAAAGTGCTAAAAAGCCCTCTGCATGATCGTGTTAGCCCCCGCTTGCTATATGGCCATTTTCACATGTTATGATCGAGTATGCACATCCAAACTGTACAATCCACGCTTTGCCCGCTTCCACTATAGCAATGGTTGAAAGACAGGCACTGGCATAGCTGAGAAAATGTCAACGCGCCAAGAATCCGGCTTTGCCATCTTCTTGGTATGCCACGCAATACAATTGATTGCCTCCAGATTTGTTGCCACTATTGCTGAAAAAGACCTTCCATCCCACTATTGAAATTATTGGTCCTCGGCAAGGGACAATAGCCAGCTCCCTAGCCGGGGCTTTTTTTGCCCAATTTTACTTGTTTCAACCTATGGGATTTTGTGTGGGAACAAAATATTTCAACTCTGTTGGACTAGAAACAATTTACCAGCAAGGCATATTATGGACTGAATATTATTTTAGAAGGAGATTCCTTTGAAGAAGACAATAAAAACAATTTTCATAGTTTCTCTGGCCATAATGCTTATGCTCCCTGTTGCTGCTTGCGCAAAAAAAGAGACTGCAGCCAATGGGCAAAAAGAGCTCACAAAAGTGAAGGTCAGTGAAGTTACACACTCAATCTTTTACGCGCCTCAATACGTAGCGATTTCTCTTGGCTACTTTGAAGAAGCGGGGATTGAAATTGAGTTGACAAACGCTGGAGGAGCTGACAAGGTCATGACTGCGGTTATCAGCGGAGAAGCTGATATAGGCCTATGCGGCCCGGAGCAATCAGTATATGTCTACAACCAGGGCAACACGAATTTTCCGGTGAATTTCGCCCAGCTCACAAAGAGGGATGGCTCCTTTATCATTGCAAGAGAGCCGCTTGAAGGCGAATTCGACCTGTCAATGTTCACTGGGAAGTTTATTATTGGAGGCCGCAAAGGCGGCATGCCGGTAATGACTTTGGAGTATGTCTTGAAACAAAATGGGTATGAAGTCGGCGCTGATGTTATTGTCGACACATCAATTGCATTTGATGCGATGAGCGGGGCGTTCATCTCAGGCATAGGTGATTTTGTCACTGCATTCGAGCCTGCAGCGGGAGCGCTTGAAGCGGCAGGCCATGGGTATATTTGGATCTCGCTTGGCGCGTTGAGCGGCGACGTCCCGTATACTTGCTTCAATGCCCGCAAATTGTTCATAAATGACAATAAAGAACTCGTTTCCAACTTTGTCGCTGCCATTGTCAAAGGCCAAGAATACGTGCAGACACACACAGGCCTCGAAGTGGCAGAAGCTATCCAAGAGCATTTCCCAGACACAAGTGTTGAAGCAATAGCCGTGATAGTTGACAAGTATAGATCCGTTGACGCATTTTCCCATGACCCCCTCTTGACCCAAGAGAGCTTTGAGCGTTTGCTTGATATTCTTGATTCAGCAGGCGAATTGACTGGCAGACCGCCCTATGGGGAACTTGTGACAACTGAATTTTTAGATTAAGAAGGAATTGGCATGAAGCCTTTAGTCACATTTCGCAATTTATCAAAAAAATACTTTACTATGACAGCAGAGACGCTAGCGATTGAAGGCTTCTCTTTAGAGATTTTCGAAGGCGAGTTTATTGCGCTTGTTGGCCCGAGCGGTTGTGGAAAATCTACAATCCTGACAATAATGGCTGGATTGATAGCTCCAAGCAGCGGGACCTGCGAGTTCGACCCTACCAGGACCATTACGAAAGGATATATGCTCCAAAGAGACCATCTCTTTGGCTGGCGCACCATCCTTAGCAATGCGCTTCTTGGGCTGGAAATCAAAAAAGAACACACAAGCGAAAACATTGAATACGTCAAAGAGCTGCTTTGCACTTACGGGCTTGGAGATTTTATGTACCACTACCCATACCAATTGTCAGGAGGCATGCGCCAAAGGGCAGCACTCATAAGGACATTGGCGCTTCGCCCTGATATTCTTTTGCTTGACGAGCCTTTTAGCGCGTTGGATTATCAAACTAGGATCAGTGTAGGCGACGACATTGCATCAATTATCCGCAAAGAAAAACGCACGGCAGTGCTCGTGACCCACGATTTGGGAGAAGCCATAAGCTACGCTGACCGTGTTGTAGTGCTTACTGCTAGGCCCGGCGCAGTAAAAAAGATATACAACATCGAGCTCGATTGTGTAGAGAAAACCAGGGTCGAGCGCCAAAACAGCCCCGGCTTTACAGAGTACTACAATAATATTTGGGAGGATCTCGATGTCCACGTTTGAGCACGGTTATTCCCAAGAGTATTTAGAGTATCTCCGCAACATAAAACGCAAGAAAAAGATTGTGCTTGTGTGGCAATGCTCACTGCTTGTAGGTTTCACATTGCTATGGCAGCTTGCTGCAAATAAAGGATGGATTGACACTTTTATTTTCAGCTCCCCCGTATTGATTTGCAAGACAATTGCCAACCTTTCGAAATCCAGCTCATTATTCCGCCACATATTTGTCACAGTGCTGGAGACAGTCGCCGGATTTGTTGTGGGCACCATTGTCGGGACATTGGTCTCGATTATGCTTTGGTGGTTTCCAACAGTGGCGAAGATTTTCGACCCATACCTAGTGATTTTGAATGCTCTTCCTAAAGTAGCTTTAGGGCCCTTGATCTTGGTATGGGTTGGGATGGGCATCAAAGCGATTCTTGTAATGACATTGGCTATCGCATTGATCTCCACCATAATAACCGTCTATGGGGGGTTTATACAGACTGATGAGGAAAAGACATTGCTTCTGCAGAGCTTCGGGGCGACAAAGACACAGCTCTTGTTCAAAGTGTTGCTTCCAGCAAGTTATGAGAACATTGTCAATGCCCTAAAGATAAACATCGGCCTTAGCTGGGTAGGCGTGATTATGGGCGAATTTTTGGTGAGCAAAGCTGGCATTGGGTACCTGATAATGTACGGCTCTCAAGTGTTTAACCTCAACTTGGTTATGAGCGCTGTAATAATGCTGGCAATTGCTGCGGCGCTAATGTACTTTGGCATTAGCGCGCTTGAAAAGATTATCGGTAAACGTTTCAGATCAAACTAAGGCATAGTAAAGTTTTAAAGGGCCAACTTCACCTCACTTGGGCGGGAACGGTCCTTTTTGCGTCAATACAGCATTTCGTCTGACTACTTATTTTGGTGCTACATTCCCTTTGTTCGACAATCTTGTTGATTCAGTGCTATGTATGATTTATAATAAATGTCAAAATATTTGATAACGGGACGGTAAAAATGGGAAATAAAAACCTACTATGCAATATCTGCGGCAGCTATGCTCAGTTTAGCCAAGCTTTGGAGTTCACTGGTGTCACATGCTGCTCACAGCAAATGCAAGAGCTTGAAGCAATTCTTGAATTCAATGAGAAGCATACCCCCCAAGTCTCAGTCAAGGGATCCCGAGTCACAGTCAGGGTCGGCGCAGTTGACCATCCCATGGAAGAAGACCATTCGATTATGTATATAGAGCTGGTCCAAAGCGACAAGGCGCAGCGAATATACTTGAACTTGCAGTGCCACCCTGTGGCTTCATTCATTTTGGACACTCTTATGCCTTTCGAGGTTTATGCATTCTGCAACATTCATGGCCTATACAAAACAAGCGCCGAAGTGCCCCCAAGGCGCTAAGGCGCAAAACCACAACAATAGATGGACAAGAAGCAACAATAAAGCTATTATAAAAATGCCGGCATGGCTTTTAATTGCCAGCATTTTTATGTATTTGCAGCCATATCCAATGGCAACAAACCGTTTTTTTTGTTCTTTGCATACAATACCATGTTTGTGGAATGAAATCTTTTCATGTGGCAAAAATGTACATGTTGATAAGTTCAATGTGCTATACAATGCGCCCAAAAGGATGGAATGTGGCAATGAAGCTCAGGAAAATGATGTCTATCACATGCTTGGCAATCATGATGCTGTCTGTTGTGGCTCTTTATAGCCTAGAGTATGAGTTCACAAACGAAAGCGCCAGCTTGGTGAATGGAATTAAAGCAATGCTTGCGCCAACAGCTGCAAGCCTGCATCTCGATATTATCGGTGTTGAGATACACACAACATTCCTCCATGGCGTCAATTCGCAGCTTACTGCCCACTTCATCGACCAAGGCAATGGCATTTACAATGGGTCAGCCCAATTCATGCGTGGAGTGAACCTTCGCTACAGGATCACCAATGTAGAATTCTACTCGCCCTCAACTGATACTTGGCACGCAATCGCAAAACCAGAACTGTTTGTTATGCATGTTGGCTGTTTTGCTATATTGGTAATTGGTTGCGTTGCCACGAAACTGGTCTGGCCTTAAGAGAATCCAATACTAATTGCGCCAAATATGGCAAACCATATAAAAGGAAAACCAATAATACAGCGCTTGCAAGAATCCAAAAACCAACCTGCATTAGCATGCGCTTCAAGGCCATATTAGAACAACCGCTAAAACTGGCCCAAAAGCCGAAATAACGGTTGTTCTTAAACTTCATATGGACTCTTTTGCAGGCTTTGCTGCTGAATAGTGTTTTGTTTAAATATTTGCGATCTGGCTCTGGCAAATTTTAACGCCATCGTGGATCGCTTGGATATTCAATGGCACAAAAGCTGCTTTTGAGCCTGTCATCGTCTCAACAAGAACCGCTTCCAACGTGGAAATGTCAATGATCGGGTGCCTGCCCAAGTATGCGCCAACCATAACCATGTTTGCCGCTTTTTCAAATCCCAAATTTGAAGCTACTTCGTTCGCATTGACATAAATAGCCTCGACATCAGTCCTGTTTGGTTTTAAATCCACCAAGGACGAGTTTATAAACAAATCCCCGCCAACTTCGACATCGCCCTCAAACTTGCCTAAGCTTGGGTTATTCATGATTATCACACTAGTGGCGGAATTGATAATCGGGGAAGAAATCGGCTCGCCTGAAAGCACCACGTGGCAATTTGCTGTGCCTCCGCGCATTTCAGGACCATAAGAGGGTAGCCAGCTGACATGCATGTTCTCATACATGCCTCCATAAGTCAACAGCTGCCCGATTGTCATTACGCCTTGGCCGCCAAAACCAGCAATAATAATTCTCTCATTCAACATGCTTTATACTCCCCAATTCCTCAAATTGCCCAAAGGATAGTACGGGATCATATTCTCTTTGAGCCATTTCAAAGCGTCAAGGGGCTCCATCCCCCAGTTTGTCGGGCAAGAGCTAAGCACTTCAACCATGGCAAATCCCTCGCCTGCCAATTGGGTCTCAAACGCCCTTTTTATTGCCCGTTTAGCCCTTCTTACATTGACAGGATTGTTTACTGCGACACGCTCAATAAATCTCGCGCCATCCAAAGTGGCAAGCATCTCGGACACTCTGATCGGGCTTCCCGAATGCTCTACAGTCCTGCCTGACTTGCTGGTGGTTGTCCTTTGGCCTATAAGGGTTGTCGGGGCCATCTGCCCGCCAGTCATTCCATAGATTGCATTGTTGACAAAAATCGTAGTTATTTTTTCGCCCCTGTGGGCTGCATGTATTATTTCATTTGTTCCTATTGACGCAAGGTCTCCATCGCCCTGGTATGTAAATACCACTTTGTCGGGCAAGACCCTCTTTATGCCTGTAGCAACTGCCGGCGCCCTCCCATGGGCAGATTGTTGCATATCACAATTAAAATAGTTATATGCCATGACGCCGCAACCAACAGGCGCGACACCTATTGCTTCCCCCAACACGCCAAGCTCCACAAGGCATTCTCCCACAAGCTTATGCACTAGGCCATGTGTGCAGCCAGGGCAGTAATGGGTTGAGGTTTTGGTCAAACCATTAGTGCGCTCATATATTATGCTCATACGCTTTTCCCTTCCGCGATTTTGATGAGCTGCTCCGCGATTTCATCTGGTGTGGGCACCATTCCCCCAGACCTGCCGTAAAAGTGGATTGGCCAACGCCCTTTAGATCCGATTTTAACATCGTCAAGCATTTGGCCCATGCTCATTTCTGCGCACAGGATGCCTTTTGCTTTCGGGTTGATTTTATCAAAAGCTCCATACGGGAATGGCCATAAGGAAACCGGCCGCAACATTCCAACCTTGACACCGCTGCTAGCAGCTATTTTAATTGAGCTTCTGGCAATTCGGGATGTCATGCCATATGCCGCACATACCACATCGCAATCCTCTAGACTGTCGGCTTCATACCTTGTTTCGTTTGCCTCGATTAATTTATAAACATTGTCAAGCTTGATATTGTGCTCTTCAAGTTTTAGAGGATCAAGGTATAGGGTATTGATAATGTTGGGAGCCCTCTGGCCTTTTGTGCCTGTGGTTGTCCAATCTTTTTCGGCGGATTGGGAGACAAATCCTTCAGGGATTTCTACGGGCTCCATCATCTGGCCGATCATTCCGTCTCCAGCGATGAAAACTGGGACTCTATACTTTTCACTGATATCGAATGCTTCCAAAGTAATGTCTACTGCTTCTTGCAGGTTTGCCGGGGCATACACAATAAGCCTGTAGTCGCCATTGCCACCGCCGCGTGTGGCTTGGAAGTAGTCTGACTGGGCAGGCTGTATACCGCCAAGGCCAGGCCCTCCCCTGCTTATATTGACAATCACACATGGCAGCTGGGCTGCGCATATGTAGGAAATACCCTCTTGCTTCAATGCAATCCCGGGGCTAGAGGAGGAAGTCATTGCCCTCGCTCCGCTAGCAGCTGCTCCATATACCATATTTATAGCGCCAATCTCGCTCTCGGCTTGCAGGAAAACACCGCCTACTTCCCCGAGCCTCACTGACATATATTCAGGCAGCTCGTTTTGGGGGGTTATGGGATATCCGAAGAAATATCTGCATCCTCCCCTGATGGCTGCTTCTGCAATGGCTTCATTGCCTTTCATTAATAACTTTGCCATCTCGCCTCCACACTTGCTATTTATCGAACCTTTCGACTCTGATCGCTGAATCAGGGCACATCACTGCGCAATTTGCGCATGCATTGCACTTGCTTTCGTCAATTATAATTGCTGGATGGTATCCCTTGCTGGTGACACGCTCCATGTCGAGGGTTATAATTTTTGCAGTGCAAACATCCGTACACAGTGAGCAGCCTTTGCAATAATCTTCTTCAAAATATACAGTACCTCTTGCTGCCGCCATATGCTGTTCCTTTCAATGAATAATATGTTAGCTTCTAAAGCCAATCCGGCCTTAGCATCAAGTCAATCTCAAATAAATCCTCTAATATAGGTAACTTTTCAAGTATAGGCCGATTTATGCCCAAATTCAAGGAGCGCAGGCAAACATTGAAAACAAGAGGGATTGAAAGCGCATGTCCTACTTCAACGCATAGTTCCCTTCCCTTTAGCATATCCTCAACTGTTGTCTCCCGCAGCATATGGGTGTTGTTGACTAATCCGTTGATTTTTAAACAGCTTGTCTCTTCTATCTGGCCGATCAAACGGACAACTTGGCCAGCTTCCATTGTAAGCGGCCGGTTGGCGTTCACAACCATGTACATATCGTAACTGTCCCGTTCCTTGATCAAGTTTGCATACCGGCCAAGGACCCTTGCCCCGCTGGGGTCCCCTCCAACATCAAAGACAATGTTCTCTTTGGTTTTGCTGACCAGCCCATATATGCTTGAGGGCAGCGCAGGCAAATCGATTGAATATTGCGCTTGCCCAAAACTGTCCGCAATTAGTTTTACCCCAGCCCTTTCAAGGGGCCCGTACAGTTCCCTGCTGCGAAAATAAGGATTTATTATATCCATATCTACAAGATATGTAGCCTCGGTTTTCGCCAGGATCATTGCATAGTTCAAGCTAAACTCAGTTTTGCCGCTTCCAAAGTGGCCTGTAATTATTTTCAAATTGCTCATCATTGCCGCCTTTGCATATAGACCATTATAATCGATTCCAATTAAATTATTGCCTTCATCTTTTAGAAAATGAAAATGATTTTCATATGCATTTGGGAGGCGATTTGCTTGAAACGGGCACCTCAAAACAACCCTATGCTTCCTGGCTGTTTTGCATAGCGCTAATTTCAATTGCTCTTATTCGCATTGCCAATCCCCGCCAGGCTTTGTACTAGGCTAAAACCGCTTTTTTTACATCCCGTCATAAAGCCATCATGCAGATCGCCAGCAATTCCGAGGCAGCCGGAAATTTTTAAATTCATGGCAAAGCCAACGGTTTTATAAAACAGTAATCTAATACCAATAATGTCGAGATATCGAAGAGAACCAGATTTGGCTCAATAGCACGTTCGATGCATCATCCAGGTTGCCCAGCAAGTACGGCTGTTTTATTTGGCAAGACCGGCAAAGATGCAAAAACTAGCGGCATGACACCTGGCGAAAGATGTCAAAATAAAGATGCCTTGGCTAGAACCAACAAGCTGGCTGGCAAGCGGATTCTTGCACACAAACTCAGGGTAGTTCGCAAATCCGCTATAAAGACACTGATAACATATTTAAGTGGTAGCCGTAGGTATTATTCAGGCAAACTTTCGCTTTGCGAATAATGGCAACAAAAGTTACGTGGTTGAGCAGCCTTTGTGAACTATGCTTTTTCTATCGGCGGCAGCAATTCGTTTGCGCCCCAATAAATAAGTCGATGTTGATTGGCCCATCACATTCACGTAGTCCCCGCGAGGCCTCGTTGCCATTTTAGCGGCATTGTCTGCATCGTCAAGATGAGAGAACAAGCGCGGCCCGTCACCGAGCTGCGTGAAAGAAATGCGGCTACTGATGCTGGTGTCCTAGGCAATTTTTTAAGGTCATCTACTATTGCGCTGCCGCCTTCTCTCGAAAGGCCGGTGCCGTGGATATCCTGGGTTTCCATGAAATTTGGCGTTTCTGTCGCGCCGACAACATTAGCTGCAGCCTCTACTCCATAAGGCTTAAGCTCATCCCAAAGCCCCTCTGCCATCACGAGCTCGTACCCTTTAGGCTGCGCCGTAGGTTATCCAGTATGGGATCCCGCCCAGCCCATCCATTGAGGAGGCTATATAGATTCCTCCCCGCTTTTTTTCTGCCATATTGCGCGCAAGATACCACGTGAGCTCAGTTGATGTTCTGCAGTTCCCAACAATATTAGCCAGATGGTCTTCGACTTTTATCCGGATGAATTCCCCGCTTGGCTCTGTAGCGGCGTTCTAGATATAAAATCCTACATCCAGATCCGACACCGCCTCATAGATATGCTTGGCACAGTCCGCATCAGAAATATCAGAAACAATCACTTTCGTCTCAACACCATACTTATCCTTCAGGCTGCCTGCTACTTCGTTAAGCTTTCCAAGGCGCCTTGCAACAATGGCGACGTTCATTTGCCGCTTTGCGCATTCCTCAGCGAAGCAAGCCCCAAGCCCTGCTGAAGCGCCGGCAATCAACGCCCTAGATCCGTATTTTTTAGTGAAATCTATACTATCAGCCATATCAAACCACCCTCCATTTAGATATGTTGTAGATAAATTAAACCAGAAACTAGGATATGCTCAAGAAAACAATCCGGCAAAGCATTTAGCTAAGCAAGGTGAATTGCGCAACTAATTGAAGCAAAGCCGCCAAATAATTGCGCATGCCGGGCACACAAAAACAAAAAAGCCGTAACAACAGCTTTTTTATGCGATTTTTACGGTTACGTTTTTTTCCAATCTATGGACTATTTCATGCGTTTGCCAATGCCCTATGCTGTTTTGATGTGCGCGTATCGCCCTAGCGCCCGCTTACCAAGCCAAATCAAGAATATCCATGATCTCTGTTTCTGCAAGCTCAATGGGGTTGCCTTCTTGGCGGGTTGCAGACGCTATCTTGTAAAAATCAGCTTTCTGCACACCCAATGCCTCCAATGAAGGAATCTGGTGGTCGTCGCGCATACTTAAAAGAGTTTCGCTTGCTGCACGAAGAAGGACATGGTGTTTTTCAAAAGCATAATCCATGCCAGACATGGCGGATCCGAACATTGAATATTTTGCTGTGGCTTCCCCTTGGGCGTCAAACATCTGGACTTTTCTCATGTTGACCAATGTGGCAGGGTAAAGCAAAGTGGCCATCAGTTTTGCATGCGGGATGTCGTATATTCCGCTTATGGCGAAAGCCAAATTTTGGTGGATTGTGGTAGCTGAATTGGATGAGGCGATGCCTGCCATCAAACTGGCATATGCCAGTTGCTCGAAGGTCTCTTTTTTCATCTCAGTGCCAGAAAGCATGCCCATAAGGATAGTTTGGAGCATTGACAAGCCTTCAAGCATCAGCGAGTCTGTGAATATATTGGAGCCTTTAGACACAAAAGCCTCCAACATTGACGAAAAGCTGTCAATGATATTAAACAAGAAGTCTTCCTGGGTTAGGGTAATTGTCAATGAAGGGTCAATAAGGGCGACCTTGGGCATAAGCGAATACTCCTTCAAATACCCTTTGTATCCAGCCTCCCCCCTATGGACAAGGGCGGCAGTGTTTGTAGCTTCGCTGCCTGTGCAGACATTAGAGGGCATTGCGATAATCGGAACTTGCGCTGGCTTGAGCATCTTGCCCGGGCCAGAGGCTTGCCCATAGTCAAGGTAGTTTGCAGTATCATCATCCTGGGCGCACATAGCCGCTACGGCTTTAGTCGCATCGAGGACACTTCCCCCGCCAATACCGACGAACACATCAAAATCGCTGCCTCGATACTTCCCAGCCAATGCGTCAATTAATTCCACAGATGGCTCGCTTGTGATCTCTTCACGCTCGAAATCAATGTCCTCGCTTTTAAGGGCATCAAAAATGTTGTTTTCGGTTCCTGATTCAGCAAGTGAATGGGATCCAACGAAAAGCAAAGCGCGTTTTCCGAAATTGTTAACGTGTTTTGGCAGGTATGTAGCTGCTCCCCAACCGAAATCGATTTTTGGCGGAAAGTTAAGGCTAAAGTTAATCATTTTATCCCCCACTTATGTTTGAATTTATTATACATCAAAAAAATGTTGTGGACAAACATAATTATTATCTGCAAAGTCGTGAATTATATAATAAGAATGAGAATTAAAGGAAACACGACGGTTCTTTCTAGCTCCAAATATTTTATGCGTCTTGGATATTTATGCTACTCTTTGCTCTGTTGCCACCTGCCGCAAAATGCAGCATGCCTCATTTTCGGCACTCTGGAAGCTCTTGCCTCTTCACAGGGCAACAACTGGCGTGTATAATAAAAAAAACCCCTAAAGAGGAAACATATGTTATACACATCCACTAGAGATACCAGTATCGGGCTTTCCGCAGCTGAATGCATGTTGAAAGGTCTGAGTGATGATGGCGGCCTCTTTGTCTGCCAAAACCTGGAAGACATTTCTTTTGACGCAAATAGCTTTATCGGCAAATCCTACCAATACATATCTGCAGCTATTTTGGGGGCATTCTTTACTGGCTTTAGCCAAGAAGAAATTCAAAATTGTGTCGACCAAGCGTACAACTTGTCTAACTTCGACACAGAATTGATCTTTCCAACCAAGGCTATTGACAAAGGCTTGAGTGTGCTCGAGCTTTATAGCGGCCCAACTTTAGCTTTTAAAGACGCTGCCCTTACAATATTCCCAAGGCTCTTTGAGCTGGCTAAGAAAAAATGCGGCGAAAATGACACTACATGTGTGCTCACAGCAACTTCTGGAGACACTGGGGCAGCGGCAATGGACGGCTTCGGCAAAGTCCCTAGTACCGCCGCTGTAACATTCTACCCGTATCAAGGGGTTTCTGAATTGCAGCTTGGCCAAATGCTGGCCCAAACAGATGCCAAAACACGCGCAATTGCAGTAGAGGGAAACTTCGATGATACGCAAACTGCAGTAAAAAAGATATTTTCAAATGCGGGTTTCAACAGGGAAATAAGGGAAATCGGGCATTTTCTGACAAGCGCCAACTCAATCAACATTGGCAGGCTTGTGCCCCAAATCGCTTATTATTACCACTCTTATGCAACACTTGTGTCGCAGTCCCGCATAAAAGAGGGGCAGAAAGTAAACTTTGTTGTGCCCACTGGAAACTTCGGGGACATATTGGCAGGGTATTATGCCAAGAAAACTGGGCTTCCTGTTGGCAAACTGCTGTGTGCATCCAATGACAACAAAGTGCTTACAGACTTTTTCTTGACCGGTGTTTATGATAAAAACCGGCCATTTTATAAAACTATATCCCCTTCCATGGACATTTTAGTATCAAGCAACTTGGAGCGGCTAATATTTGAAGCTTTGGGCAAAGATGGCTCCGCAACGAAAGAGTTGATGGATTGCTTGTCGGCAACCGGAGTGTTTTCTCTTTCTGCAGAGCTCGGCGAGCTTGCTGGATTCGAAGCAGGGTATGCCAGCGGAGAGGACACAAAAACCCAAATCAAGGAAGCCTGGGAGAAATACAACTACCTGGTCGACCCCCACACTGCGTGCGGATTTAAAGTTTACTGCGACTACATTGCGGATTCGGGTGATGATGCCTACTCGGTTCTATTGGCGACTGCCAGCCCTTTCAAGTTTGCTACTGATGTATACGAGGCAGCCTTCGGCACACTTGGGCAAAAGACCCGAGACTCCAGCTATATCTATGCCTTGTCAGAGGCTGCCGGTTTGCCGGTTCCAAAGAAAATTGAACAAACATTGGCTATAGCCAAGAAAGAGGAAATCGTTGTCAAACCTTCTGAAATGGAAGACATTGTAAAACGAATCTTGATAGGTGAGATCAAATAGCTTATGTATAAAATTACTTCAAAAGCAACATCAGCCAATATTGGCGCAGGGTTCGATTGCCTTGGCATCTGTTATGAGACAGCCAATGTGTTTACGTTCTCTTTTTATGATGCGAAAAAATTGGAGCTGGTAATTAACGGCTCAAAAGACCAAGAAAAAAACAAGGCTAACCTGGTTGCAAAATCATTTTACACTGCTTGTAACATTACCGGGCGCAAACCGCCCAATGGTGTCGATATAAACATTGACACCTATGTGCCTATGTCCAGGGGCCTGGGAAGCTCAGCTACTTGTATCAGCGCTGGGGTAGTCTGCGCATTCTTGCTGGCGGGAGGCAGGTTCTCCCTCCAAGAAATCTTTGATATATCAGCAAAAATCGAGGGGCATCCCGACAACGTCTCTGCAAACATATTTGGCGGGGGCACCCTCTCATATTTGGACAACAAAGGCAAATATAAGCATGTAGGCTTTAGTGTCCACGATAAGTTTAATTTCGTGGCAATGGTGCCGCCGTTCAAGCTTCCAACCCAGTTGTCGAGGGCGTGTTTGCCAAACAACTATTCGAAAGAAGACACTGTATTCAATATTTCACGGGCTGCCCTTTGCATGAGTGCGCTCCAAAGCGGTGATGCCGGCGTTCTAGCTGACGCTCTTGAAGACAAGATACACCAGCCATATAGGTCTAAACTAATTGAGGGATACGAAGACGCTTCGAAAGCAGCGATGCGCTCAGGCGCAATTGGCACTTTTCTTAGCGGCGCAGGCCCCACTATTGTAGCTGTATTCCATAACAAGCTCCCGCTTGGAAAGCTTGAAACTGAACTAGCCAAAGAATGCCCCAGTTGGGAAGTAATGCCTTTGGAAATCAGCTCTAACGGCCTCTTATGGCAACAAACCGCAAAGGCATAAAATCGCATACTTGCTGGGCGAGCAAGAATTAGCTGCCCTTTTTTTGGGATGCGCTAATTTCTTTTTGCGCCAACAGGAAATGGCTCGGGAGGGCATACCGCCTTTGAGGAAAAAGTTGTGCTTGTATTCTGAAACGGCGGTACGCTCCTAGAACCGCTCCATCATGGAAGTCCGCAGAAGGATTTCAGCTTCCACATTTGGCTTCTTGGACAGATCGCAGCCGAGCGCCTTAGGCTATGTCGATGTTTTCATGTGAGCGCCTCCATACAGCCTCTGAGCGGTTTCGCCACGCTAAACTTCTCGACCATTTTCATAAACGTGTTTAGGTTCTTGTTGGGCGGTCGTGACTGTACCGCCGTTTTTTGTTAAAATTGATTGAAGCACCGGCAAGCCGCCACTTCCATTTGCTTTCATGCTATTGTTGCAGCCGGTACTTGAATAGGGCTTTCCGGCGCAAGCCACTCCTTTATCCCAGTGAAGCGAACTGCACGTCTTTATCGCTGCAACCATAGCGAAGCCTGGGGGTTTGCCAAAGCCGCTCGTCAAATACGGCAATTATTTCGGTGCCCAGGCGAGTTCGGAAATGGCATTTTTGATCAACTCACCGCGAGCCTTTTGTTTGCGATGGTTTCTATAGCCTCGACGAGCCTTTGCCTTGTCGAATCGATCCACTAAACCGCCATTTCGTTCTTGGCACTCGATCTTGTCGAGGAGACAGGCGCATTTGCTATTGTATCAGTTCCGCAACCGCCGCCAGCCCACTCTGCGCGTTTGTCCTCGGCGCCTTCCAATGGTAACGCAGAATAGAAAACAGGGGACAAAAAACCATCAAAAAGTGGAGGAAGCCACTGGGCAATGAGATGGCAAAGCCAAGGAGGTAACCTATGAGCAAGTTTGCCGTCATTGACACTGAAACAACATGGGGTGACGCAGTGATGTCAATAGGCATCGTAGTCGCCGACTCGGAGACATTCAAGTTGGTGGACAAACGCTATTACATACTCACCCCTTTCAAAAACCACGGAGGAATGTATACCTACGCCTTATATGCCAACGGCATCGTGCCGGATCTTGAATGTTCGCGGGAGAAAGCAATGATGGAATTGGCGCGCTTTCTCTCCTCCTACAAGGTCAAGACAATGTTTGCATATAACGCATCCTTTGATTACAGGCACTTGCCGGAACTCTCCCGCTTCGCATGGCACGACATCATGAAAGTGGCGGCGTACAGGCAGCACAATCCAAAAATACCGAACTACGCCGACTGCTACCGCACGGGCAGGTTGAAACGGGGCTACGGCGTAGAGAGTGTCTATCGAATGCTCAGCGAGGACTTGGTGTACTGCGAAATGCATAACGCCCTGACCGACGCAATAGACGAATTGGAAATCATGCGGCTGCTCAACCATGAACTCAGCAAGTACGAATTGGCGAGAATTGGATAAAGAAATGGATATTATATTAACGGGAGTTTAGCACAAGAGCAGCGCCCACGTTTTATCACTAGCAAAAACTAATATCGTTGACAAGCGACAAGCAAACCGAATTTTCCCTTTAAACCGCAAAGGGAAAGCCGATGATGTTCTATTTCAGCACACACTTGCAAAAATGCAAACAACTAGCCCAGTTTCTCTATGTCATGTTGCCTAGGCGCTATAATTAGGCAAGCCAAGACGGATTGGCGAAGATATCTTGGAGTTTGGAGGAGCTATGATGAAAATAGCTAAAAATTTGACAGAGCTGATTGGCAACACCCCAATGGTTGAATTGGGCGCGTTTGGGGCGACAAGAGGCGCCAAAGGCAAAATAATCGGCAAGCTGGAGTATTTCAACCCCCTTGGCAGTGTTAAGGACAGGGTGGCTTATTACATGGTTTTGGATGCTGAGCAAAAAGGCCTGATAAACAAAGATACACATATCATAGAGCCCACCAGTGGAAGCACAGGCATCGGCCTCGCCTTTGTGGCTGCAGTCAGGGGCTACAAAGTGACCCTCGTCATGCCTGAGACAATGAGCATAGAAAGAAGGCAGCTATTGGCGGCTCTTGGGGCAGACATTGTTTTGACGCCAGGCAGCGGGGGCATGGCAGCTTCTATCGAAACGGCCAATGACCTCGCCGCTAAAGACAAAAATGCTTTTATCCCCCAACAATTTGAGAACCCGGCAAACCCTAGGGCACATTACGAGACAACAGCTGTTGAGATCCTGCGCGACACAGAAGGCGAAATAGGGGCATTTATCGCTGGCGCCGGCACCGGGGGAACCATCACAGGGGTTGGCAAGCTGCTTAGGGAAAAACTGCCTACGGCAAAAATCATCGCTGTCGAGCCGAGCGCGTCCCCAGTGTTGTCTGGCGGAGAAGCCGGTGCGCACAACCTCCAAGGCATCGGAGCTGGTTTTATTCCAAGTGTCCTGGTTGCATCCGTTATCGATGAAATCATCCTTGTCAGCGATGAGGAAGCCTATGAGGCGTGCCGGCAAGCAGCAAAACTTGAAGGGCTCCTTGTAGGCATCAGCTCAGGCGCTGCGCTCCACGCAGCTGCTCTAGTGGCAGCAAAAGACGAGTTTGAAGGAAAAAACATTATCGTGCTGCTTCCGGACTCGGGAGAGCGCTATTTGTCTGCAGGAGTATTCTAGAATAATTTGGAGGGAAAAGTGATTTATAACTTTGACAAAAGCATCAACCGGAAAGGAACCAATTCATCGAAACACGACACTTATGCCCAACACGGGGTTCCAGAGGATGCGATACCTCTTTGGGTGGCAGACATGGATTTTGCCTCTCCAATCGAAGTTGCCAAGAGGCTGGGTGAAATAGCCTCATTTGGGGTTTTCGGCTACACATCCTACCCTGACTCATATTTCGAAGCCGTGTCAAACTGGTTTTCCACAAACTTTGGTTTCAAGATTGACCAGGCTTGGATCAAGCCAGCACCAGGCGTTATGGCAATTGTCGCAAACGCCATCAGGGCGTTCACAGATGCAGGCGATGGTGTGCTCATTCAAAGGCCTTCATACCACCCCTTCCCGAGGGCTGTTGAGCTTAATGGGAGGAATCTTGTGAACAGCCCGCTGGTTTTTGACCAAGGCCGGTATAATATCGATTTTGACGATTTTGAAAAAAAAGTCGTTGAGGAAAATGTAAAACTGTTTTTGCTTTGCAGCCCCCACAACCCTGTGGGCAGGGTTTGGACAAAAAAAGAGCTTGAGGCTCTCTGTGGCATCTGCCTCAAACACAAAGTAGTCGTTGTTGCAGACGAGATCCACTGCGATTTTGTATTTGGGCAAAATACACATACGATGTACCAGTCTATTGGCAAAGAAGCATTGGACAACTCAATTTGCGCAGTGTCCGCCAGCAAGACATTCAACTTGGCAGGGCTTTCATCGGCGACAGCAATCGTGCCGAACCCTGCGCTAAGGGAAGCATATGAAAAAGCTGCAGCAGTGTCCTTTTCTGGAGGCGCTAACATGATGGGTGTTGCTGCAAGCGAAGCTGCATACAAATATGGAAAGGATTGGCTTAGCCAGCTCAATACATATTTGCATGGCAATATCTTGTATGTAAAAGAATTCTTGGAAAATAACTTGGACCAAATCGGGTTAATTGAGCATCAAGGCACATACCTGCTGTGGCTGGACTTCCATAAAACAGGCTTTTCCCATAGCGAGATCGAAAGCTTGGTTCTGGACAAAGCCAAGTTGTGGCTTAACTCCGGGACAGTGTTCGGCCAAGAAGGCTCCGGTTTTATGAGGATGAACATAGCCTCTCCGAGGGATACGATCGCCACTGCTATGGAGCGCCTGAAAACAGCCTTTAGCTAGCTTACCGGTTTGGAATGTTGTACGCGCGCTCTGCAAGCAACTCTTGTATCGCGTCTTTTGCTGATTTGATTGAGGCTTGGTTGGCTATAACACAAGAAAGCTTTCTATTCGGGAATGAGTACGTCCTATGCGAGCCCACAGTGCCTGTTATGGATATGCCCTCAATAGACCAAAGCGTCGAACTAGACAAAGTCAGCTTGGAAAGCTGCATTGCTTGGGCAAAAGAGACATTCGTCTCAGTAGTATTGGCTGCGACCTTGAAGATGCCTGAGAAGTTCGCCAAGCCATATGGGGACACCAATCTCTTGATAACCCCAAGCATAAAAGCTTGCTGGTTTTTGACCCTAGAAAAATCGCCTGACGGGAGGCTTTTGCGCTCCCTCACAAAAGCCAGGGCTGCCCTTCCGTCAAGATGGTTTGAGCCCTTTTCGAAACGGTAATTTGTGTACTTGTTCAAGGAATGCACGCTTGAGAATGCGTACTCTGACACCACATCGACTCCACCCAAAGCATCGACTATCTCGACAACAGAATTGAAGCCGAATTGGGCATAGTAATCAATCTTTATGCCAAAAAAGTCTTCCAACGTCTCGATCGAGCAATTTACACCATACAATCCGGCATGGGTCAATTTGTCCACCTTGTCCTCATCCCCCCAAAGCGGCACCAATGTGTCCCTTGGAATGCCGGTCAACAACACTTTGCGCTCTTGCGGGTTGATTGTGGCTATCATATTCACGTCGCTCAAGACTCCACTGGCGTCAACTCCGGAAATAAAGATGTTAAACGGCTTTTGGGAAATATCATCTTCGTTTGGCGGCAAAACGGCAAAAAAATCCATATTGGGGGACTCTATTTCCTTGGACCATAACACCCGGCAGCCATCGGCGAAGCCGCTAACCTCCTCGGAAAATACACTTGCCATCCCTGCGTTCAAAAGCATGGTTTCGCAGATGCCGGCATGAAACCCGTCAATTAGCGCGAATGGGTCGTTGAATGGGCGAGGCTCAAACCATACAGTGGGATACTCTTCCTTTAGCGCCGCCAAACCGGCTTCAAAATCTGTCTGGCCAAAATCTGTAAACCCATATGTGACCACGTGCTTGTTGTTTAAAATATCCCAATCCGCATTTTTCGAATACAGGTACACGGGCTCTGTAGATTCTTTGCTGACTGCCAATACATCATCCCAAGATGCTGCTACTGTGCTGAAAGTGGCAATGCTGTAGACAAAAATGCCTGTTATGGCTATGCTGGCAAAGCAGCTTGCCGCCAAGATTTTTCTTGGCAGCACAACCCGTAGCGCAGAATAGTGGAATGTCCACAGCAGCCCGAAGAAAGAAGCCATCATTGCCAAAGCCCTCTCTGGGATTGCCCCATTTTTATAAAAATGGAATAGCGCATAGATGCCTGCCACTGCTTCTACAGAGAGCATAGCGAACGCCGTTACGGCAACCTTGTTATCAAATGGTTCTGTCTTATGGCGCATATTGCTGCCCGCCTTGCATATTTATCATTTTTTATTACATTATACTTCTTTTTTTGCGCAATACGATTATTTAAATCTCCACTTGGAAAGGTTCAACTCATCCAGCACGCTAAACCCCGCAAGCTGTAGCACAGAATTTTCCAAGATGGCTGCTGCCGGGACTTTTGACAAGTCAAACATCACCGACTCCACTGGCGCCGGGCTATCAACATAATTAAATGGCATCACTTTCCCTTCAAAGCCGGCAAGCTCCACAAATGCCGCGTTTGTGTATTTAAAGGCGTTAAGCATGTCTGCTGCAGCCCCTGGCGCATATGGCCTTTTTGCCAAAATGAGCAAGTAGCCTTTTGCAGGCAGGCTTGCCGCCTGCCCCCTGCCAACAAGCTCAATCCCGGCAAGGGTTTGCCCCTTTAAAAAATCATTATCTAACTCGGCAGACCCTGATTCAAGGGCATACACTTTTTTTTCTTCAAAAGGGTTAGCAAAGCGTATCGACTCAAACACATACCCCAACCTGTCGAAAACAGTCATGGAGCCCATCACTTCCCTTATGCCTTCGAGCTGGCGAGAGACCACCCCGGATTTAGTGAGCGATGTTGCCGCCAGCGCAGCCTCACCAGGGGTTTGGGCGATAAATATCCTTGGAAATTTGGCTTCGACTGACATTGCGTAATTGGAGATGATCAAAGACCCCAAGGCTTGGATCTCGTAGACCCGCATAGCGCACATTGTCGGGGAATCCTTGATAGTATTCAAATTGATGGCGAAATCAAAAAGCTTATGCACTTTTTGCAAGCTCTTATGCTCAATCGCAGGTATCAAGTATTTAGTGTATTCTTCGGGGAAAGCATACTCTTCCCTATCGGAGTTGCGGTCTGCGACGATCAGGTTCAAATGGGCGATCTGGGTGATCCCGTCAAAAATCGCCCTTGTGTCATCACACCTCTCCTTGTAGCTGCCCATCCAAGAGCCGGCGAAAAAGGCGCTGTAGGCATCATACTCGCTTGCAAGCAGAAACTTGTTTAAAAGGCCTATAGGGTTGTGTATCGTAGGGTTGATCCCATATTCAAGCGTAAATGCGTTGTTATGGCCCAAATCGGCTTTATACCGGGATACCATGTCTGAATCTGAAGTAAACACATAATCGCAGCTTTTTGCTACTTCTAAAAAATGGCTGTAGTGCAGCGGGTCTTCAATTGTTTGGAAAACAGTGGCAATCCCTTTGCCTTTCGCATATTTGATCGCGCTAATCGCACGCTTTAAGCCTTCCTCATTGGCGTATCCTTCCTCGCCTATCCCCCTCCACAAGCTCACAAACAATAGCATTTCAAAATCCCCGCTATCGATAGCCTCCTTGAATGAGTTTGATGGCACATATGAAAAATCAGCTGAGTCGAAGTAGTAGTTGAACATGTACTCGTCTGTGATAATGCCGATCTTTGCAGCTGCAGGCTCGTAATAGCCACAGCCATTGCTGTCAGGCAGCTGTTCCAACAGCTTGGGCAAATCATCGAAAAAGGCGTAATTGCGGCTATAAAGCTTGTACTTTTTTACTTTCGGGCTATCTTCCAAGGCCAATGGCGCCACAACTGGCCCCTGCCCTATGTCCTGGTTTGCGTTTTTCTTCTCCCGGGCTTTGTCCCTAACCTTTTTTAGCCATCTGTATATTTTTACACTCGGCAGCCTGGAAAGCCCGCGAAGCTCCAGCTTTGCTTGGTACATAGACCGGTTCATCTCCTCAAAACGCTTCTGGGCATCTGCAAGGCGCAAATGCGCCAAGGCAAGCTGGTCTTGCATCCTCGCCCGTTCGAGGGAAGTATCAATGACATTCATCAAATCAGCGCATGCGCCCTCTTTCGCCCCTGCCTGGGCACGCAGACACAAGACGCCGCCTTCATTCAGCATCTTGGTAATTGCCATGTGTTTTTCAATAGAAGCAACAAAACTCTGGATGTACTCAAGCTCTTCCTGGCTGGAATCCGACCCGATTTCAGACTTTATAATAAAAACCGCGTTGGCGCCTCCAGCCAAGAGTTGCTTGGCTTTCGCAGCGTACAACGCGCCTGCCCCCCTTCGCGCAAGAAACTCGGTGACTATGACCAGGGCGAATGGTTCGCTGCCATAGCTGCTGGCTAGCTCATCACAAAAAACCGCTCTGCTGCCGCAAAAACCGGCAAGGGCGCTTGCAGCGTTTTTGGCGCGGGAATAGTCGCTCGAGGCAGCATGGACTTGGCAGCCGTTGGAAGCAAGGCAAGCAGCCAACTCCGGGCTTGCCGCCCCGATGTCGGCAGCCAGCACAGGGTTATGCCCATCAAGGGCAAAACGGGCGATTTTTTCCACCAAACGCGCATCGAAGGACATTATTGTAAAAAAGTCCTTTCAATAATGTCCGCAATCCGCAAGCTAGCCTTCCCATCCCCATAAGGGTTCGACGCTTTCGACATTGCGCTGTATATGCCCTCATTGTCCAACAGCTCTAAAAACGCGGCTCTCACCTGGTCTTTTTTAGTTCCAGCCAGCTTGAGAGTGCCTGCTGCTATTCCCTCCGGCCGTTCTGTTGCGTCCCTTAAAACCAACACAGGAACCCCAAGTGAAGGCGCCTCCTCCTGGATGCCCCCGGAGTCGGTAAGCACAAGATAGGAGCGGGAAAGGAAGTTGTGGAAATCAAACACATCCAAAGGCTCCACAAGTTTTATCCGGCTATGGCCTGACAGGATCCTTTCTGCAGGACCGGCAACCATCGGGTTAAGGTGCACTGGGTAGACGAGTTTGACATTAGGCTTCTCTTCCACGACACTCCTTATGGCTTCAAAGATGCCTTCATGCCTGTTTCCCAAGTTCTCCCTCCTATGGGCGGTGAGCATTACTAGCCTTGAGCCCTCTGCCCAATCCAAAAGCTCGTGGCTATAGCTCTTGGAGACTGTAGTTTTAAGGGCGTCTATTACTGTGTTTCCTGTGACATGGATTGAGCTGGCATCTATGTTTTCTTTTAGCAGGTTGTTCCTTGCAGCTTCGGTGGGGGCAAAGTGGACCTTGGACACCACTGACACTGCCCGCCTGTTGAACTCTTCGGGGAACGGGGCTGACAAGTCCCATGTGCGCAAACCTGCTTCGACATGCCCGACAGGGATGCCGTTATAAAATGCGGCAAGGGCGCTGGCAAATGTTGTTGCCGTGTCTCCATGGACAAGAACAAGGCGGGGCGCATGCTCCTCAAAGAGCTTAGAGTAGGCTTCAAGGGCTTTGCTTGTCAGGCTTGTTAAATTTTGCCCCGGCTGCATCAGCTCCAAGTCAAAATCAGCCCTTACGCCAAACCGCTCCATCGGCCCGTAAAGCATGTCTCTATGCTGGCCGGAAACAGCAATCTTCACTTCAAAAGAAGGGCGGCTCTTCAGCTCCAGCGCCAGAGGGCACATTTTAATGGCCTCAGGCCTAGTGCCAAAGGCCAACATTACTTTCATCTTCTCATTGGGCATCGCAATACCAACCTTTCTTTTTAATCCTGCATCATAAAGGACTCGTATGCGCTTATGACTTCCCCGCTCAGCCCAAAATCGACTTGCCTGCCTTTGCTTATCCACAAAACCCGGTTGCACATTTGTTTTAAGACATCCTGGGAATGCGAAACAATCACAACGCTGCGCTTCTTGTCAGCTACCAGCTCCATGAGCTTGTCCCTGCTCTTCACTTGGAAGCGCATATCGCCAACGCTCAAGACTTCGTCAATAAGCAGCACATCGGTTGTAAGTATCGCGTTTATTGCAAACGAGAGTTTCGAGTACATGCCGCTAGAGTAGGCCTTGACAGGTTTGTCGATAAAATCCTCAAGCTCTGAAAACTCGATTATCTCGGAAGTCTTTTCGGCAATCTCTTTTTTTGAAAAACCCATCGCCAATCCAGAAAGCAGGATGTTTTCCATGCCGGTAAGCCTTGATTGGAAACCTATACCTAAAGCCAAAAGCGAGACTGTTGGGCAGCGAAGGACAATAGTGCCTTCATCTGGTGTGTAAATGCCAGCAATTGCCCTTAGCAAAGTGCTCTTCCCTGATCCATTCTCTCCTACTACCCCTACTGTTTCCCCATAAGCGACATCGAAAGTAATCCCCGATAGGGCAGTGAAAGAAGGGGATGCCCTTTGGCTTTGGCTCCTGTTGCCAATTAGTTGCTGCGCCAGCTTCCTATAGCTAAATGACGTTGTGTTTTTATAGACTACAGAAACATTGTCTACAGAAATTACCGGTTCATCCACACAAACATCCTCCATATCGCTAAATGACCTTCATATAAGTGTTCTCATGGGAATATGTCAACCATAGCCCGAATGCAGACAAGCCAATGCCGACCGCCAGCCAATACCCCAGCACAAGGTAGCTCAAAGGCTGGCTATACATCAAGGCGAAACGGAATTGCTCAAGCAAAAAACCTGTAGGGCACACGAAATTATATAATTCTTTTGCTTTTCCCGGCAGCCTGTCCAAGGTAAAAAACACTCCTGAAAGGTAGAACAGCAGCCGCAGCAAAACGACCATGACATTGTTGAAATCTACTATATATACGCCGATATGGGCGCCAATAAGGCTGGCGCCAAAAGTAAGGACAATATATACAACCATAACCGGAAAAATCCCCAACATGCCAGCATTTGGGAAAATGCCAAGAACCATAGCCGCAAAGAAGGACAACATTAGCCCTATGCCCATTTTTATCAAGTTGATTATCAGGGTCATGACCACTAAGATGAATTTTGGAATGGGCGACTTTTGCAGCACCGAGCGGTATGAGCGGATAACCCCGACGCTTGATTGGACAGTGGCGGCAAAAAAGTTCCAGCTGGTCAAACCGATAAAGACATATAACGGGAAATTCTCCATATTAGTGCCAAAGACTACTTCAACGATAAATGAGTAAACCAGCATAAAAAGCAACGGGTCCAGTACCCACCACATCCAGCCCAAGTAAGAGCCTTGGACTTGGGATTTTAAATCCGCAAAAGCGCTATAAAGGGCAAATGGGAAATACTTGCGCACATCCCTTGCGAACCTCACCTTTCAACCCCATAATCAGAAAGGCTCTTTGAGTAAAGCGCTAAAATTTCTTCCAATATTTGAATGCACGCCTGCCTCTGGGCGGCATCAACAGCTTTCAGCTTCTCCAAGTACCACCCTTCAAAAAAACCATCAAGGCGTTTTTCCACATATTCGTTGTAGACTCCATGGCTGGCCAGGATTTCGGCTTGCTCTTTTTCAAGTATCAATGATTTCGCGAAAAAATCCGGGTTCACGGTGTTGACCACAGAGCCCGCCCGCTCCGCAAAGTAGATATGAACAGGATCCGTTATATATACAGCGCTGTTTGCATAAAGGCACATTTGCATAAAAAACAAAGAATCTTGGCCGACTGCGCCTACTGGGTTTGTAATGTTATGCGACACCAACAGATCTCTCCTTGCCAAACAAGCTTGTATGGAGTGCGTCCTGAATTTTTCTTTGATGAGCATATTTTTCGTGTCGCCAATAACTGTTGCTTTGCTTAGGTAACCCAATGTGGAAGTTTTCTCTGCCATTTTCACGATTGGCCCGAAAGCGAAATCTGCGCCTGTCTCCTCTAGCTTCGCCAAAAGTTTTGCATAGGCGTCGCAAACCGCCTCATTGTCTGGGTCAAGGTATGTCACGTAAGCTTCGCTGGAGATTTCAAGGCCCACATTCCTTGGCCTTGAAGCGCTCCCGCTTGCCCCCCCTTCGCAGTAATGGCAGCGCACATTGGGGTATGATTGCGCAAGGTATTCCATGGCAAGGCCAGTCTCGGGATCAGTCGAGCCGTCATCCACCAAGTAGACCATCATCCGGTTAAACACGCTGCTGCGCACCAGGCTTCTAAAGCACCTGCCTAACAGGTAGTTTCCATTGTTGTACACCGGGATAATAACCGCCAAATCAGCAGCACGTCCAGCGCAAGCGGTAGAATCAGCTGCGTCGATGCGCAACCCGTCCCCTTGGACCATCTCCCCTGCCAGGTTGCCTTCCCAAAAGGATGCCTTGGCCATAGAGTATGAGAAGCGCGCTGCGCCAAAGAAAAAAGAATAGTCGCCTGCAGGGGCCCCGGGGTCTTTTGTCACAAAGCTGGCGTTGGCGTACTTGAAAGCGTTGGCTAGATCCTCAACATGGTACGGGGAGTAGATATGTGGTGTTGCGCTGTCAAAGTAGCATACCAGGCTGGCTCCCTCTTTTGGCGCTTGGGAGATATGGACAAGCTTGGCCCCCTTGAATGATTGGCGATTGAAAACTGATTGGAGCTCTTTGGTAATTTTATCGCAAGCCACCACAACTTCAGGCCCCATATAAGCAAATGGCATGCCTGTGATTGAAAAAAGAGAGTTTAGGCGGTCATACACCGTGTGTTTGCCCATAACAACACGAAGGTTTTCTGCCCTGAACTTGGCTAAATCCACCTCAGAGTATGCGTTAAGCAATTCTGGCACAAAAGCGCGGGACAGGCATATAAAAATGCCGGGAAATATCCTTGAGATGCTCAATGTGTAGTTTGACAAAACCAGGCAGCCCAGCGCTTGGAGCTCATATGTGCGCATGGCACACATTGTCTCTGAGTCGGTTATGCTGTTTATGTTAATTGAGAACCTGAACAGCTTATGGGCGTTCTGGAGCAGCAAATGGTTGATAGGCTTTATAGCCATCTTTGCATAAGCCAATGGGTAAGAATACCCTGCCATGCCATAGTTGCGGTCTGCGATGACTAGCTGCTTGCCTGAGTCGATGACCCCGTCAAAAATCTCCCGCATATCTTTGCATCGCTGTTTGTAGCGCCTCATGTAGCTGCCGGCGAAGAAAGCTCCGTCAAGGCCATTCTGCCTGCCTGCCTTCAAAGCGTCTGATATGCCAACCGGGTTGTGCACAAGAGGGTTCACCCCAAACTCCAACAGGTGGCAGTTTGGGTTGCCTGTGTCCGCTTTGTAGCGGCTGACTGCCTCCAAAGCTGTTGTAAACACAAAATCCGCTTTTTTTGCAAGCCCCAAAAACCGCTCATAATTGGAAGGGTCTTCAATAGAAGTGAACACCACTGGTATGCCCTCTGCCCTTGCAGCGTCAAACATGCCGCCCACTACATGGTTGTGCAGTTGTTCGCCACGCAGCTCATCATCATACATGCCTCTCCAGCATGTGATATAGAGGAGCATGCATACGCCATCCAAGCCTTCTTGCACATTTGAGGGCCTGATTATGCGAAGGTCGAGGGCGTCCTTGTAGTAGTTGAACATGTACTCATCTGAAATAATACCCACTGCAGGCTTGTGTTGATTGCCGTAGACCCACGATCCATTGGTCTCTTGGACTGCTTTTGCCAAATTTGCTATGCCAGGGATTGGCTTTGAAACCTTGCTTGGCAAAAGGCTGGCTGCATGATACTTTGCAGCCGAAAAAAACGAAGCGGCTTTGTTTATCAACCGCCTTGGCGTTGTATGCATTATTTTTTTGATAAGATCTGTGAATTTCAAGAACATTGCCCCCATATCATAAAAAGCTAAAACTCCAAGACAGTTTTGCCTTCGCCCAAGTTTGCCAGCTTGCCAAAAAAATCATCGTGGCGCACTGCCAATACTATGACATCACTTTGGCCAAGGGCATCCTCCAAACTTGTTAAAGGCACTCCTGACACTCGGCCTGATTCGCCGACATTCGGCTCAACCCCAAGCACATGATAGCCGCTTGCGAGCAATTCCCGGGCAACAGCCAAAGAAGGGCTCTCCCGCAAATCAGCGACGTTGGGCTTATAGGCAAGGCCCAGCACAGCAACCCGTTTTGAAAGGTCATAGCCGCATGCCGCCTTGACCTTTTCTACAACAAAAGCTGGTTTGGAGTCGTTGACTTCCCTTGCAGTGCGTATCAACTTGGCTTTGCCGCTAAAGGCCTGAACAAGAAACCAAGGGTCGACAGGGATGCAGTGGCCTCCCACACCCACACCCGGGGAAAGGATTTGAACCCGGGGATGCCGGTTGGCAAGGGTAATCAACTCATTGGCGTCAAGGCCTATACTGTCGCAAATGACTGAAAGCTCATTGGCAAAGGCTATATTCAAATCGCGAAAAGAATTTTCCACAAGCTTGCACATTTCTGAAGTGAGGATAGTAGACTCATATATCTTGCCGTCAACAAGAAAGCTGCTGTACAGCTCCCTTGCCCTTGCCGCCCCTTCTGGGGTGTCAGAGCCCACAATCCTGTCATTGTTGCGAAGCTCATGCATTATATTCCCAGGCAGAACCCTCTCTGGGCAATATGCTATGCAAAAGTCTTCGCAAGCAAGCCCGCTTTCGCCGGCTATAGCTTGCTGGACACCATAAGTGGAATATGGCGGCACAGTAGACTCTAGCACTACCAACGATCCAGCCTGTATGACTTTGCCTATGCTTGAAGCAGCTTCGTAGACATAACTCAAATCTGCAGCCTTATTTTCTTCGTGGATTGGAGTGGGCACACTGATTATATAGCACTCAGCTTCCATCAATTGCGCCGATGTCTTAAACGAGCCATTTGAAAGCGCTTTTAGCACCATTTCGCCAAGGCCCTTTTCATTTATATGGACATGGCCTTCAGACAAAGAGTCCACAATGCTCTCATTATTGTCAAAGCCATAAACCATATGGCCTGCTTCCGCCAGCACAATCGCTGTCGGCAATCCGATATATCCTAGCCCTATCACACTTACTTTCATCAAATCTTGGCACTCCGAAACCCCAGCTTCTAAAGTGAGCGGGTGCATTGCGCCTTCTCCTCTCTGCAAGCGAGCAAAGCCACTGCTGGTTCGAACAAAGACACTACTATGCCTGCCAAAGCCTCCCAAAGGGTGGTTGCCCTTGCCTAAGGGCTGCTACTGGGGGATTTGGGGAGCCGGTTTTTATCAACCTCTCCTTGCCTGGCTTCCTTCTGCCCGCGTTTTGGCAATCTGCTTTGCGGCGAATATACAAAAGGCGACCAAATTGCTGTTTCGCAACCTGGCCGGCTGGGACAAAATCCGGTATGCCCATTCCAAATGCATATTAATGGCTAGCTGGGGAGCGCGCCCCACCTCGCCGCTGATTGCATCGAATGACCCCCCAACACCCATTGCCAGCTTCAAACAAGGCATCAGGTTTGCGTTGCGGTTAATGAACAGCTCTTGGGCAGGGCTTCCAAGCCCAACGAAGAGGGCTTTTGCGCCTGATCCATTCACTTTATCGATTATGGACATTTCATCTCCAGAATAACCATCGACAACGCCTGCTATGGAAAGGTCAGGGTTTTTAGCCTTGAGTTGCTCTGCGGCTCTCGCTGCCACTCCTGGCTTCGCGCCGTAAAAGAAAACAGGGCAGCTTTGGCCCAATTGAAGGCTTAGCGACTCAAATAAATCCACACCTGCGATTCTGGAAGACAAGGGCCTGCCCATCAACTTTGAAGCAATAACAACCCCAATCCCATCAGGCACGAGAATGCCAGCCGACTGGAGCGCGTCTGTGACTTGCGGATCTTTCGCGGCAAGGATAACCTTGTTTGGATTAATGGCAAATATTGTCAATATATCCACTGGCTGATCTTGGTCTATGTGCCTCGCCAATCGCCCGGCAAGATCATTTGTGTAAGAATCGCACACTATAAAACCGAAAACTTCTTTAGTATCTATTTCCATCAATTTTGGAATCTTGGCACTCAACTTTCTTTGTAGCCTTTTCTTGTGAAAACCACACCAAATGTCTTGGCGATGATTTTCAAGTCATAACCAAAGGAGCAATTTTCCAAGTATTCTTTGTCGTATTCCACCTTCTGCTCATCAGACAATTCATCACGCCCCATAATTTGGGCAAGGCCAGTCAGCCCAGGCTTTAGGAAACTGATGCCTTGGGCCAGTCTTTGGGCATGGATATTGTAGTGTCCTTCAATCAATGGGCGCGGGCCCACTATGCTCATGTCGCCCTTTAGCACATTGGCGAGCTGGGGCAGCTCATCGATGCTGTAGCGCCGTATAAAACCGCCTAGCTTTGTGATATACCTTTTCGAGTCAAGGGCGCCTTTAGGCAAGTATGCGGGGCAGTCCTCTTTCATTGTCCTAAATTTATAGCATTTGAACTTCTTTGAATGCAGGCCTACCCTCTCTTGGATAAAAAAGGGAGGCATTTTGTCTACTGCTATAATACATAGCGCCACAATGCCCATGACAGGCGCAAGGATTGCTAAACCAGCTAAGCCGAGTAGAATATCCATTGCCCGCTTTGCCTTGTAGCCTGCCACTACTGGTTGTAGGGCTGCTTGTTTTTTTGTTATGTTTTCTTGTTGGGAGACAGCTTGAGGCCCCCGTCCTGGTGTTATTGTTTTCATTTTCAAAACTTTGTTTTTGATTATTTTTTCTAGTTATGGCTTGGATTATTACTAAAATCGCCTTTTTTGTTAAAAACCAATGACAGAATTCCATACAATTTGGCACAGCTGACTATTTTTCAAGAAAAAAATTAAAAAATGTCGATTGTTGTTATAGTATAGCATGACCTAGCAATTTTTCAAAACTACTAATAAAATATGGACAATAACCCTTACATATTTTGGTTAATGTCCAGTTTATCCATACTTTTTGCATTGTGATAGTTCTAAATAAGCACTTTTTTTTTGATAAATTGCGATTATATAGTGACAAAGTTCCATTCTGCTTGAGCCTAGTGCCCTAGAAAGGCCAAATCGCTAATTTAACAATAATAAACAAAATCATGCACACAAAATTTCCTAAGTACACAAGTTTATTTGCCCTGGCAATGTCTTCAGCCTCAACCGGCTTAAGGCTATCGCCAATTGTGGGCTTGCTTTTGACTTGGCCAAAGTAGTAGGAATCCCCGCCAAGTTTAATGCCTAGCGCGCCTGCGCAAGCAGCTTCGGTGTGGGCGCTGTTTGGGCTGTCGTGGTTGAGCCTATCACGCCAAAAAATCTTCATAGCCCTCTTAGAGCTGAACCCAGCTAAGTCTGCCGACAAAGCCATAATAAAACCCGCTGCCCTTGCAGGGATGAAGTTCAGCACATCATCCAGTTTTGCCGAAAACCAGCCAAAGTGCAGGTATTTGTCGTTCTTGTATCCAACCATTGAATCCAGTGTGTTGACGGCTTTGTAAAACGCGATGCCAACAGCCCCCCCCAGGAGAAAGTACATCATTGGCGCGACAAAAGCATCACAGGCATTCTCTGCTACTGTTTCAATACAAGCTTTTGATATCCCTTCAACATCAAGGTGCGCGGTGTCCCTGGAAACCAGCATGGATACCTCATACCTTGCCTTCTCAATGTCGTTGGATTTCAGCGCGTCATACACTTTCATGCTCTCCTTTTTTAATCCCTTTGCGGCAAGAAAAATAAAACATGCAAAAGCTTGATAACAAAAATGCCAAAAATGCCCCCGCCTCCAGAATAGATTGCCAAGCGCTGCGAATATTCCCGTAAAAGCGGCAATGCAACACAAGGCAAACCAAAATCCAGCTCGCCTTTGCTTTCTGGCAGATTTGCCGGCAACCTTAGGCAAGAAAGCGTCTTCAAAATTATTTATTATTTTTCCCATAATAATTATGGGATGGGTGATCCATTGCGGGTCTCCGAACAAAATGTCTAGAAAAAAACCGAGTAGCATGGCATACACCAAGCTATAAGCTCTCAAAACCAAATCCCACCTCCGTTGTTTTAAAAGAAAAGCAGGCTATTCTCTCTATCGCTAGTATAAGGAAAACTGGAGGCAACTGCAATAAGGCATTGTTCACAATAAACAACATCCTTGTTATAATATTGTTAAACACACGGCAAAGAGAGCTTGGCAAGCCGGACATCCAATGGTTGTGGACTGTTATGCCGAGTAGCCTCTAATAATCTATTAATTATCATAGCCAAACGATATCAACAAATCCAACGAATACGATTGCTGGCATCTTTGAATGCCGGGCTAATACATAGTTCTGAAAGGGATTGAAATTGAAAAAGACAATAACCGCCCTTGCTATAATTTTATGCTGCGTTTGCCTGATTGCAGGATGCAAAACGGAGGCGGCTAATGACAATGAGCAAAAAGCTGCCGAGCTGTTGGCTGCAGGGCCGCCGGAAATCCACTCATCCAAGCCGCCATTTGCCTTGGGAGAGATTGTTGGCGAACCGACAAAAGATGCTCCTTGGTGGACGCTCTCCTATGGGGATTTCCCGCATATGTGGAGCAGCGATTCAACAAACATGTTCGCAGAGTGGTTTGCAAACGCCCATGCAGGTTATCCGCAGAGCGCCCAAGGCTGGGGTTTCGTGCATCCTGACAGCCGAAACTACATACTGGAGGCATTCGGAACCGGCAGGGCAATTGAAGGCGTGTATTACGACTATGCTGCAAGAGTGCGTTTTGAGGCAGCGCCTTTAGACATGGTCTTCCCCACTTGCTTAGAGCAAGCTGATATAGACATCCTCGAAGCAGGGGGCAAAAAAGCTGCTTTTGCCGAGATTGGCCGAAGCGCCCTTGTTATCGTCGTTGCGCCTGATTTCCCTGTCGATAGCTTGTCATTAGAAGAATTGGGCGCAGTTTTGTCAGGGGAAATAACAGACTGGAGCAGCTTTGGGCTTGATACTCCTGTGGCTATCCACTACATGCATGACTTCAGGGACGAGTTTAACCACATGCTTGACCTGCTAGTGATGAAGGGCAAAGACATGGTTAGCGGGGAAACAGAAGAGAAAACATATGGGATGAATTTCTCAACCCAAACTGTCATAGTCGAGATTCCCTACACAGGCAATTATGGCTCGATTGGGCTGTATGAATTTAGATCCCTTGATTGGATGGGCAGCGCAAAAACGCTAAAAATAGAAGGGATCGAGCCAAACAGGGAAACTATCGCCTCTGGGGAATACCCATTAATTATGGGCAGCTATGCCCTTTGCTGGGAAGGCAGCGTCGTTTTGGGCGCATTTCTCGAATGGTGCGCATCTGCGGAGGGTATCCGGCTATTGGAGCTTGGAGGCTTCGTTCCGATGGTTGGGAATTACTGAACCACCACCGCCTGGAAGGCGGTGGGTTCAGGTGTTGCGGCTGGAAGCCGCCTAAAGCACCTTAGAGCTCGTCGATGCCGAAATTGTCTTGTTTCAGGTTCTCTACGAT
>Ga0082212_10000982_pt1 | contig 41917 bp, 37 predicted proteins | sample TergutNt197P3_FD_71548 | JGI IMG/M metagenome (GOLD analysis project Ga0082212, IMG submission 71548) | Neocapritermes taracua P3 segment gut microbial communities from Petit-Saut dam, French Guiana - Nt197 P3 | ecosystem: Host-associated > Arthropoda: Insects > Digestive system > Gut ...
TGAAAACGCCGACAAGCTAACTGTCTGAAACAGTGCACAAAATAATAAGACAAGACGGTTATTCACGGAGATGGTTTCATCGTCATTTTTTTTTACGCTCAACTGTTGGCGCCTGTCCGTCATGCGTACCATCCCCTTTTTCTATGCTGGAGGTTCTGCAGCGTATCGATGCAAACATTCACATCGTCGACCACCTGAAAATCAAACATGCCAACACAGATGAAGTCGGCGCCATTCTCAAAAGCCCACTTGAAACCGTCCTTGGGGTGGATAGCGCCTGCCGCAAGCACCTTGAAGCCGATCACCGGCACCCGTGTACGGTTGACAAACTCAATGGTACGGTCGGGAAACGGGCACCACAGATTGTCGTGAAACTGGTTGTGATCCGGATTGACCTTGGAGTTTGTCAATACTTCAAATTTCCCTCTGTTTTCGCGTGGATGAGCCGACCAATAATTGTCGTGATGCATTGTCTTCATGTAATAGTCGGGAATGATACCTTTCTCTTCGCAAGTGATCAACGAATAAATCGTGTGCGCAGCCAAGCCGGCCACACAGCCCTGTCTTCTGATCTCATCCACCATCTTGCCAATGAGTTCCGTCTGATTGTCGCGGACGAATTTATCACATTGAGGGCCTATCAAATGAATAAATTCAGCACCACTGTCAATGCTTTTTTTGACGTCTGCAAACATGTCATTTCCATTTTCCCTTACAAAAGCATAAACAAACACCTTAATCTTGCTGCCGGTCAGTTTCTTATACTTAACCAAGAGTGGCAAGAACCCCACCCCGATACTGATGCTGTCGATGCCGGCCTGCTCGCCCAGCATGATGGTTTCGAAGATTTTTCTTTCCGTGTTGTAGGCTTTGAACAAGGAACTGACATAAATCAGGTCGCGAGAATGAGAAGTCCCGTCCATCAAGTTACCACCCATGATCAAGCGTGTCAGTTCGTGATTGCCCAGTTTTCCCTTGGGCAGCTCGCCTTTCAGTTCGCCCAATGCCACCCGGTTGAGCTGGATGGTGGCCCCCGACAGGGAATCGAAGCCATACAACGTCCTACTCCGGCTGGCGCCCCATCCGGCTAAGCCCAAGACGGGCAAGACAGCCAAATGCTTCAGCGTTTCGCGCCGCGTGCTGACGCTTAGCACGGCTTCTGCCGGAGGCGATGCCGCTTCCTTTCTCTTCCACAACAACCGCACCAAGCTATCCAAGCCATATCCCTTCTCGCTGTAAAAAAAGAAGAAGACAAGGATCGCCGCTTCGATAAACAGTTGATTGATGACAAACACCGAGCCACCGCTTCCCAGCAATGAAACGCCGAACGGCGGATAGGCAAAATAATACATCGCCAGCAGCAGGGCGCCGGCAAGCGACGACCATCTGACGAACAGTCCAAGAAAAAGCGCCAGCCCGATCAGCGTCAGCCCCCACACATTGAGAAAATCGACGACGGCAAGCCGTCCGGGCGAAGCAGCCAGCCAGTGGTAAAACCCCGACAGGAAACCCGCCGTGTTGTTGAGGAAGGAAGCTGCCGACCATTTGTCGGCGAACAACTTGATGATTCCTTCATACAGGAAGTGCCAGCCTACAGCGACACGAATGAGGGTGATGATTGATTTCATACAACATATTTTATTAGTTCATACAATCTATTTTATTAATGCGAAAAAAAAATGTAGGCGCTCAAGCAAACCAAGCGCGTTTCCTGTTCTGAAGATTTTGCAAAGTCTCAATACAAATATTCACATCGTTCACCAACTGAAAATCAAACATGCCCACACAGATGAAGTCGGCTCCGTTTTCGAACGCATACTTGAAACCGTCTTGCGGCTGAATGGCGCCTGCCGCAAGTACTTTGAAGCCTATCACCGGCACTTGTGCGCGGTTTATAAATTCAACGGTACGATCGGGATAGGTGTCGAACACATTTTCATACCACTGATTGTGATCTTTTGTGAGACTTGACAGCTTTGTGTGGCCTAAAAATTCAAACTTTGTACGGTTCTCCCGCGGATGTGCCGACCAATAATTGTCGTGGTGCATCGTTTTGAAATAAAAGTCGGGAATAATCCCATTCTCTTCACAGGTGACGAGCGTGTCGATCGCATGTGCACCCAATCCTGCCTCAAAACCATTACTGCGTATGCGGTTCAACATCTCCTCAATCACCTCCAGCCGATTGTTTTGCACCAGCAGGTCAGCGCCAACGCCTTGCACGATAATAATCTCCGACCCCAAATCAATCGTCTTTTTTAATTTCTCGCAGTTATTTTCAATATTTTCGTTTATGTAAAGGTAATGTATTACCTTGATCTTGCTTCCGGTCAGACTTTTGTATTTGTTCAATATTTTCGAGTTCAGCGCGATTCCATCGCCGACTGCAATGGAATTGATGCCAGCCTGTTCGCATAAGATGAGCGTTTCAAAGACTTTTTTTTCAGTGTTGTAGGCTTTGAACAGCGAATTGACGTACGACAAGTCGCGTGCATGCGCATTATTGGCAATCAGGTTACCGCCCATGATTAAGCGTGTCAGTTCGTGATTGCCCAGTTTTCCTTTGGGCAGCTCGCCTTTCAGTTCGCCCAATGCCACCCGGTTGAGCTGGACGGTGGCCCCCGACAGGGAATCGAAGCCATACAATGCCCTACTCCGGCTGGCGCCCCATCCGGCTAAGCCCAAGACGGGCAAGACAGCCAAATCCTTCAGCATTTCGCGCCGCGTGCTGACGCTTGGCACGGCTTCTTCCGGAGGCGATGCCGCTTCCTTTCTCTTCCACAACAATTGCACATTCATAGAGATTTATTGCACATTCATAAAAGATATTCCAGCGGATGCCTTCGGTCGTCCAGCGGAAAGCACACCGGACGGTTTGCAAGGTGAGAGGTGTAAACGCCGTAGATCATTTCCAAAGCGGCCCGTGCATCGTATATGTTTGCAATCGGCTGGCGATCTTCCCGGATGGCTTGCATCAAGTCCCAAACCGCAAAGCGACCGGCTTCAAAAAAGATATAACCGCCCGATAATTCCAACTGTTCGGCGCCGGCAATCACCCGATTCTCAGTCAGCTCGATCGACTCGACGATCGATTCATCGGCTGGAGCGCAGGGCGCATTGCTGAACCGCAATGGCTGCTGCACCCTGTCGGCGTCGGAGAACCGGCACGATAACATGCCTTTGCTTCCAGTCACACAAATCCCCATGCGATTATCGCCTTTGTAGAGGTTCCGGCGGCTTTCGAAAATGCCCCGCACACCGCCCGCGAATCGGAAGGCAGCAAACAATTCATCGCCTGCCGCCGGCCCGATAGGCTCAACCGTTTGCGATAATTCAGGGCCTGTGAAAGGCTTTCCATCGACCCGTACATCGGCTGACACCCATTCAGGATGGCCAAAGAAATAGATCATCAGATCGAAGATGTGCGTGCCAAGGGTCATCATGTCTTCGCCGCCGCCGCGATGATCGCTTTTACCCCACCCATGAACGGTCAGCGGAATGCCAACCTTGCCGGAATCAACAAGCCGTTTCATCGTTACAAACCCAAGTCCGTTGCGGCAGGGATGCGCCATGGCTATCTTGATTCTGTTTTGCTCGGCTATCCGAACCACCTCGTCCGCTTCATGCAAAAACGCCGTCAACGGTTTTTCGCAGTAGATATGGCAGCCCTTCGCAGCAAAAAGCCGAATCTGCGGCAAGTGGTCTTCGGGCAAGCGCGATGTTAACACGACGATGTCGGGCGTCTCTTTTTCCAAGAGCGCCTCGCAACTTGCGTAGTGCCGTTTTGCCTTGACCTCCGCCATTTTTTCGGCGAGACGGTCGGTATTGCCGTCGACTAAGGCGACCACCTCGACGTCGGGAAGGCCCCGAAAGGCAAAATGCAGGCCATGCAGACCCAGCATCGGCTTGGACGTGTCCTTGACGATGGCAACCTTCCATTGTTTCGCTTCACCGGCGTGTGCCTGCCTTCCATACGCGTAGGCACCGGTTAGCGCTGTTCCCGCTATCGCGCCAGAAGTTTTGAGAAATCCACGTCGCGTCATGCTGTTTACTTGTATCATCTCTTCTTATTATCAATATCTTACAACACTATATACCTCTATCTCGAACAGGCGAATCATGTAATCAACCGTAGCAGTCGGGGTCAAGTACAACCTGACCTTTTCGGTCGTTACAGGGCTGAAATTGGCAGAATACACGGTCTGCACATTACTATTCTCGGAGACAACGTCAACCCACTCATCCGCTATCCATGCCTGAAGCCTGAAATTTTGCGACCCGGCAATCGACCCGGCATCGCGCCACATGCCGAACCCGCTGATGGTATAGGAGCCCTGCAGATCGACCTCGAGCCACTGCGGGGACGACGGGGAGCCTGAAATCCATCTCGACGCAGTACTTGTCTTGTCGCCGTCAACAGCATGTTCGCCCGTATAGGCAGGGGTAGCGCTCTCGCTAACGGTTACCGGTTTGTTCAAAACGACGTTCATTGTTATCTCTATGAATATCCTTTGCCAGTCAGCCGAAAACACGTCGATCGCCGCAGGTACCGGTTTGTACAAGGTGCTGCATGACAATGGCTCGCCGAGCTTGAAATCCGATAGGATCGTGCTCCCTTCCAAAGGGTCAATCAGCCGTATTTGGCTGTCTCCGTTGGTATCCGTATAGTTGAGTTGAACGCCAATCATGGCAGCATCGACCGTACCCCATTCGATGGTGAGCGTGTTACCGTCGAAATTATACGAAGTGTTTTTCGCAAAACAGTTCAACAGCGACTGCTCGTACGACTGCCCGTAAGCCTGTTCTTCCGCCTCTACAGGGATGGAGGTGTTGCCATTATTGTCGTACGAAACAATTTGGAACGAGTAGGCGGTTTCTTCCAAATTAGGGATTGTCACGCGGATGGTATCGCTGTCGCGATGGCCAAACGGAGGAATCGCTACGGATACATCTCCCTGAATACCACCTTGTTCGTAAAACACTTTGCACGAAGTCACTTTTGGGTCTACCAGCACCCATTCCAATTGAATCCTGTTTTTACCCGGATATGTCTTCACCGAATAGGCCCTCTGCAGGTATATTTTTTCGCCATCGGGCGCATATTTCTTATACTCGTCGTATTGTGAACAATGTAAAAACAAGCTGCACAAGGCAAGTACAAGCGGAAACCATTTCATTTTATTTTTCATATCATTAATTGTTTAGCGTTAAATACCCATTGTTTAATCATTTGTCGTTCACATTGTAAACATCGGACGGTTCCTGCCCCCAGAACGTAACTTCGGAGATGGCGAAAGCATACATGGGGATAAAGACCTTCAAGCATTTGATTCGAATATACCTCACAGGCGGGTTTTCTAGAGGAAAAGAAAAATCCCAACCCTCGTTGCATCTTTGCCGGTCTTCGTCGGACAGTTCGCCAGCCGGCAGGCCCGACGGTTTGATGACCTCACCCTCCAACAGGCGCGTCCACGATTCCCATGAGCCATCGGGACTTGGGTCCATCGAGCCCCATATTTCAAAAAACTGCATTTGATGGCTTTCAAAGTAAGGGGGTCTTGCTGATAAATTAAATCTGCTGATATAGGCCCCTTCTTCAACTCCCAAATCAAAAGAGACAAAGTGCGGCCAGTTTGCAGCAGTGCCATAATCCGTTGCGAAGCAATTACCGCTCTGCGATTGCGGCGCTTCGCCGTCCCACATGTATTCCACCCTCACAAATACCCTATCGAGCATTGGCGAATCGTTCGGAAAGCGTACGGGACGGAACTTCGACTTGTCAAGCAGCTTCTCGAATCGGGGTGTCAGTTCCATGACCAATGTATCTGTAAAATTGTTCCACCTGTCGCGGATATAGACGCCGAAGGTCGTTTTTTTGGCTTCAAAGCCATGCACGGAGACGCTTCCCTGTTTCATCTTTGTATAGAATGTCTCTCCCTCGCTCCAAAAACCGTCGTTATCCCTGTCGATGATGGTAATGGCCAAGTCGGCTTCCGTCGGGTTGTCGAACAATACGCAGGCACCACCCCAATCCTCAACCAACCGTAAATCTTTAAAGACTTCCTGGAACGGAGGTGATAGCGGTTTAACCTTTACGGTGACCGGTTCGGAAGCCTTTTCGCTCCGGCTCACGGAGAAAAGGTTGACGGTATATTCCGATTCGTCAGCAAAACCGTTGACAATAAGCGTATTCGCATTTGAGGAGGCTTTAACTTGCCTTACGACGCCATTGATCAAACATTCGGCTCTCACGTATGAAAGGTTATAACTGGCGGGCAGGTCGTAGATCAGTTGTACGGCGCCCGGAAGGGCTTCCACCCTGACGTTGCTTACCTTGCCGGGAATGATTGGGTCGTCTATCAACGGCACCCTGTTATTTTCTTCGCTGCATGCATAAAGTAACATCATGCAGCCGATCAAGATATATTTGTACATAATTCTCTTAATTCTTAATTCTTAATTCTTAATTCTCAATTCCAAACACTCCTACCAGCCCGGATTCTGATCCAAGTTAGCATTGCGCGTCAACTCTGTCTCCCTGATGGGCCAAAAATAATCTTTGGAGGCAAATTTGGGCGTAAAAATAGTCGTTACACGATAATAGGCATCCAATACATCCTGTTCGATATCCCAACCCTGCACCGGTTGACTCAGTATCTCGCGCGACTTCTTCCATCGCCTGATCTCCCAGTACCGGTGACCCTCGTTAGCTAATTCGATAAGCCGTTCGCGTTGAATGATATCTCTTAATCCTTCTTTGGTAGCCGGTTTGTTCTGGAGTGCGGGTTTCGCATAATTGGCCCACGACGTTGCAACACCTTCCAATCCTGCCCTGTTTCTCACCCAATCAATCCACTGGGTAGCATCTTCGTGCGATGGCCCAAAAGCCTCGTTTGCCGCTTCGGAGCAAAGCAGATAAAGGTCAGCCAGGCGAATGACCGGCCATGGATAATGAACGGATGTATAGGCGGTCGCGTTGAAAGCGTTTTTATAGCTAACCAGTTTCTTGCAAAAATAGCCTGTGATTGAATAACTGTGAGCCAACCATTTACCGCCCGTTTCCGATAATTTTGCATACACGACCCATTGGTCGTTGCTATCGAACTTGCTGTTGCCGTACCACAATCCGCCATCGAAGCCAAGATTGGCATAGAACCGGATCTCGCGGTCGAAATTGAGCGTTGCAGTCTGATGACCCACTTTGATGTGGTACTTATCGGCCTCGGTAGCTATCTTCACGTTGTACCTTTCAGCATATCTGCCGCTTGTTTCCCATTCATCGTCTTCATCCATGGGAATGCCATTGGAAGTGTAGAACATTTCAGCAATTTTCAAAGGCACTGACACACGGACAGTAAAAATGCCCACCGAATTGATCGAAGCGTCGACGCGCGGATGGCACATGCCTCCATTTAGCGGAGTCGACATGCTGTTGGGGTTGTTCCATATCACTTCCCTGTTTATCAAGTAGCTCTCTTCGGTCACGCTATTGCGGATACTCAATTGCGTTTGTGTTTCAGGAGACAGGATTTCGCCCATGAATGACTGATGCCGATACAATGCAAAACCAGCCTGATGGCAAATATCTATTGCTTTGCGGCATGCCTCGGCTGCTTTTTCCCATTTCACGGGGTCGTATGTCTGGTTGAAATACTGTACGCCATCTTTGCGTTTGAAGCCTGCATAATCGGTGTTTCCGTTGAACAGGGGGCTTGCCGCTTCCACCAATACTTTTGCCTTCAGGGCGAGCGTCATGGGTTGGGTTGCCCTTCCGCTTTCCGTCGACATATTGTCGAGCATCAGTGGAAGGTCGACTTCAGCCTCGTTCAGCAGACTGACGATATAGTCGAAGCAATCGTCAACCGGCTCCCTTTTAACATGTATCTCCTCAATACTTGCCGATACCGGCAGGTTTTCCCGTATAATCGGGATAGGGCCATACATCCTCAGCAGCCAGTAATGGTAGTAGGCTTTCAGGAATTTCACTTCGGCTATCCACTGTACTTTTTCATATTCGTCCAATCCGGATATGTCGCCTTTCATCTTTTCGAGAAAGATGTTGCAGTCATGCAAGCCGATGAACATGGGTTTGGCATTGTTTAGTCCTTCCCAGTAATTCAAGGAAGGGCTGACGATACCCTGGTTGCCTCGCGCAATGATCTCGAACGGGTGGTAAAATATATTGTCGTTTGGCAGGTAAGCCCAAAACTCATCGCCGATCAAAAATGACTGGGAATAGGGGCTTGCATGTTCGGGCATGTACGAATAGCAGGTAAACAGAAACTTTTCCGCCATTTCACGGTTGGTAAAGGCGTTGTCGATGGTGGCAATATTGTCGGGCACGACATTCAGGTAATCGCATGCGGTAAAAAAAGCCGACCAGCCGGCTAAAACAAGTATGATGATTCTATTTTTCATAATTTTATCCTTTAAAATGATACAGTAACGCCAAGATTATATGATTTTTGAATGGGATACCCCAATCCATTGCCGCCCATCTCGATGTCCCAGAGTTTGAAGCTGCTGAAGCAATACAAATTGGTTCCGTTGACATAAAATCGGGCGTTCGTCAGGTGAAACTTCTGCAAAAGCCTCGAAGGCAGCGTGTATCCTATTTCGACCGACTTAACCCGAAGAAAAGCGCCATTGCGCATGAACCAGGTATTCCGTTGGGTATTGTTTGCCACCAGTGTTGCACTCATCCGCGGCCACAACGCATACAAGTCCTGGTACTCTTCCGACCAATGACTGTCGGCATACGCCTTGAGTAGTTGTCGCTCGCCATAGAAAGGGCTTGTCTCGACGGGATCGATCCAAAAGCTGGAACGGGCTGATCCCTGGAAGAAGCATGAGAAATCAAGGTTTTTGCGTCCTGCAGAAATACCGAATCCATAGATAATTTCGGGGTCGGTCGGGAATCCAATGGGCACCATGTCCTCTGCTGAAATTCTGCCATCGCCGCTGACATCATGAAATTTTATGTCGCCTGCGCTGTATTGTCCGAACTGTTGTACTGGAGCATCGGCCACTTCCACGTCGTCGATAAACAAGCGTTCGGCAATCAGTCCCCACTGCTGTGTGAGCGGATGTCCCTTGTGTTTGCGGTATTCCTGTTCATAATCAGGCTCTTCATAGACGATAAACGCGCTGGTAGCATACGTAAAATTAGCCCGTGCCTTGATCCAGAAGTCCTTTCCGATGGTTGTTGAATAACTGATGGAGCCGTCCACGCCCTGTGCTTGCGCTTCGCCCACATTCGCTTTTTCAGCGCTTTGCAGTCCCATCGTGGCAGGAATGGTTGCCCTGTCCATCAGTATGTTCGTCCTGTATTCGCGGAAATAGTCGGCCTCCATCGTCAGTTTCTCAAACAAGCCCAGTTCGAATCCGAGATTTGTTTTTCGTGCTATCTCCCAGGTGATCTCCTCGTTTGCGCTCCGAGAGATAGCCACGCCGGTCAGGGAATAATAACTGCCCTGCGTACCGAATCGCGCGCCCCGGGCGTTACTGTTCATATCTACGTTCGACAGGTAGAAAAAACGGTCGCGGTCACTGCCAATCGCATCGTTCCCCACCAAACCATAAGTGGCTCGCAGCTTCAGGTTCGAAATGGCGGTTACTTGCCAGAAACGTTCGTTCGACACCGTCCAGGCTACGCCCGCCGACGGGAAAAAGCCCCATTGGTGCGATTTGTGAAACCGTTCGCTGCCATTGTATCCGAAATTGAACTCCCCGAAATACCTGCCCATGTAGGAGTAGGTGGCACGTCCCGACAGTCCGAGATTACGGTGTGGCAGCGATAATTGCAGATCGCCGGCGTTGGCTGCAATGGAATTGCGCAGGGTGTACACCAGCATCCCGCTGATGGTATGGCGTTCGGCAAGGGTACGATCGTAATTGCCCATGATTTCGATGTAGGTAGACGAGTTGACTTCCTTTTCGCCTTCATTATAGTTTAGGTATTCCGTTCCGGATGTTCTGTTCAAAAGCATTAGATTGTAACTGTCGGCAAGCCTGTCGTACGAACTGATGTTATAGTAAAACGGGTTGTAAAAGCGTCGCACATCGAAAAACGAATAACGCGACGTGTTAAACAGCGCTCTGACGGACAGACCTTCCGTTAAGAATGACAAGTCCTGCTTCATCTCGAATTGTGCATCAATTTTACTTCGCGAATAGTCTTTATAGCCCCGTACCATTTCGGCGTACGGGTTGATATAGCCCAATGATGTACCGGTACTCCCAAGCAGATTACCGAAAAGGATATGGGCCGTATTTCTGTTCGCTTCGTCGGGCGCATAATAGGGAGGGAACAGTACCGGGTTGGCTCGCATCACCTGTCTGTACACTTCCGACCCGCCATTGATGGGGCCTGTATAGTCGTCGAAACTGCCAATAACGCGAAGTGTTGCCTCCGTGCTCTTGGTCAGGTTGAAATTTACGTTCGACCGGAAGGAGTAGGTCCGCAAACGGACGTTGTTGTTGAAATTATTGCGTTTGTCCACTTTCAAGTTGCCGTTGTCCTGATTGAAGGTTGCGGCCAGATAATAACGGGCTACTTTGCCTCCCCCGCTGGCGTTCAGGTTCACGCGTTGTACGGTGGCAACATCATTGAACATTTCGTTGTACCAGTCGGTGGCCGGATATACATATTTGTTGGTTCCTCTGATGGTATTGTCGATTTTGCTTTTAGAATAACGTGTCGCACCCAGCGGATCGCGGGTGAGTACAGCCTCATTACCTAACTGCATGTAGGTGATGGGGTCGGCCAGTTCGATCTTCTTTGTCGGCGAGGTAAATGCGTTTTCCACCCGCACCGATACATTAATCTTCCCTTCCGACCCCTCTTTGGTGGTGATGGAGATAACCCCGTTTGCGCCGCGAGCGCCGTAGACCGCGGTTGAGGTTGCATCTTTCATGATGGAGAAATTCGCGATGTCGTCGGGCTGCATCCGTGCCAGGTCGGTTCTGGTCACTTCGATCCCGTCGATCAAGATGAGCGGGTCTTTTTTATACCCGAAGGTCGTTACCCCACGGATAAAAAAGTCGGCATTGTCTTCGCCCGGTTCGCCGCTACGCTGATACGAAATCATTCCAGCGATGTTTCCGGCCAACATAGTAGTGACATTGCTCGACGACACTTTCTTCAGATCGGCTGTGTTGATGGAGACCACCGAACCGATCAAATCCGCCTTCTTCTGCTTGCCGAAACCCACGACCACCACTTCACCCAGTTGGGCCACGTCTTCCCGCAGTTGAACGACAATAATTCGTCGGTTACCGACCGTTACCTCCTGCATCTTGAAACCGATATAATTGAATAGCAATACCGTTGTATCGTTCGGGACGGTGATGGTGAATTCGCCGTTCGCGTCGGTGATCGTACCAATGGCAGGGGCGCCCCTGACGGTCACATTGACGCCGGGAAGCAGTTCGCCTTTGTCGTCGGATACCGTACCCGTGACGCGGAAGCCCTGCTGGACGAATCCTGCATTTTCGACCGATGCTTTTTGCTTTGGCGCCAACAAGATTTGCTTGCCCACAATCTCGTACGATGAATCGGTTTCACGTGTAATCCTTATTAGCACGGCTTCCAATGATTCGTTGCTGGCCTTGATACTGATCTTTTTGTTCATGTTCATTTTCGTATAATCGTACATGAACACCATATCGCATTGATTTTCAATCTCTTTCAACGCTCGCTTCAACGTTACGTTCTGTAACGAAAGATTGATCTGTTGCCCATACACATTGGCATGAACATGCATCATTGCCACGAAAGAAAGTATAAAAATATACTTCATTATTCTTAAAATTTTATAAATACTTACTGTTTGATTAAAAAATTGCATACTTTTGTGAATTGTTACGAGTTACTATTTTTTATCCGCATGTTTTTGTCGGTTGAACTTGGCGGTTTGTCGACAAATCATGCAACCTCACGAATGGCTGGCTCGTAAGCCTGCGCAGGTTTTAGCCCTGCGCTTTTTTTTCTTTTCCCCTTTCGGATTTATCCATAGGCCGGTAGATTTAATAAATGATTATTTTCTGTTCTTCCATTTTGTAATTAAACTTGCTGATTCGCTGCATGAGTTCCAGCATGTCCGTCACTGATTCATGCCGTACGGTGAAGGTGTAATAGTGCGTGTTTTTCAAGGCTGGGGCTACTTCTATCCGCATGCGAAACCAGTGTTCCAGTATCTGTGCCGTTTCTTCCAGCGATTTATCCTCGATGTGCAGTTCGCGGCTTGCCCACAGGGTCGCCAACGGATCGGAAGGGTTCAGGGTGAGTGTCGTATTCGTCTTGTCGTATACAGCCGTGATGCCCGGTTTGAGATGGATGTCATCGTGACCTGTTGTGCCAAGCGACACCGAGCCTTCGAGCAACGTAACCGCTGTTACCGGTTCGTCGTCGTACGACTGAACGTTGAATTTCGTACCATGTACTCTTACCTGCAAGTGATTCATGCCAACCTCGAAAGGGATATCCGGATGGTGGGTGACGTCAAACAGCGCTTCGCCATGTACTTCCACGTGACGCAGGCTTTTGTTGAACAGGTTTGAAAATGTCAGGGTGGTATGGGCGTTGAGCCATACTTGCGTGCCATCGGGTAAGGTGACAAATGATTTGTCGTCCTGCGTCGTGTATTGCGTATAGGTTAGCGAGGGGGGTGAAGATGTGCGGGTCAGGTTGCTGATGGCAATGCCCAACAGCGCCAGAACGCATGCTGCCGCGGCTACCCGCCACAACAGGTGGAATTTGCGGGACGGTTTCTGATATCGCTCCTTTGTCTTTTCAACCACTTGTTGCCATGCTTTCAAGCTGTCGGGGGTATATGCCGAATTGAGATGGCTGATGTCGTCCCAAGCATGTTGCAGTTCATTCAATAACCGGCGGTGCTGGTCGTTCTCTTCGATCCATTCGTTGAGCTGCTGACTGTCTTCCAAGTTGGCATCGTTTTTCAATGATTTCAAAATCAAATCCCAAGGGATTGCCTTTACCTTTTTATGAATCTCCATGTTATTTTTATTAATCTTCACACTTGAATGGCACATGAAATGATGTCATCCCTTAGAGGAGGGATAAAAAAAAATGATAGATTTTTTCGGACAGGAAGTCTCAGAAAAGCCTTAAATTTGCCGTCAAGTGTCTTTTAATTCGTTTGATAGCTGTATGTATCTGTGATTCAATTGTTTTAACGGCAATCCCTTCGCGTTCGGCTATTTCTTTATATGACAGGTCTTCATCACGGCTCATGCGAAAAATTTTACCGCATTTTTCGGGTAAACACATCACTGCCTCTTCGATCAGACGGTGTAAATCATCCATTTCGACACCCATCTCTTCATATATGGAATCGTGTTGTTCAGGTACAAAGGGTGTAAACTTGCGCTGGTCGCGCAAGTGATTCAAGGCTTTATGCCGACAGGCTGCAAACAAATAGGATTGGACAGAATGGGTGAGCAGCATGTCGGCCCTGTGTTCCCAAAGATAGACAAAGACGCCCTGTACAATATCCTCTGCGCCTGTTTCGTCCAATATCAAGGTGTTGACATAACGGCACAAAGGCGTATAATACCGATCGAACAGGAAGCGAAACGCCTCATGGTTGCCTTGTTGGAGGCGGGTGAACCATATTTTGTCTGTATCGTTTGTCATAATACTTTTCAATTCGATACAAAAATAACGATTTTTTCCGATTATTGATTCATGAATTGAAATATAATTGCACCCACCCAGATTTTCCTCGACGGACGTCTGCGGTTACGAAGGCTGAATAATTGAGATTATACGTGACAGATAAACATAATAATATAATGTACGCGTACAATAATAAAAGCTACGACGGAAAGGACGATGGGTGCGTTAGGTGTTGAAATAGACCGCTCCGCCACAGCTGTCACGGTGTGCGCCTGTCACGGAGGCGAGGCAATTCACTTCGCCGCGCATCCGCAAAACGCCCAGAAAGGCAAAAATAATCGCTTCCTTGAAATCGATCGTTTGATTGTCGGGAATCACTATTTCTTTTGTACCTATCGTGCGCAGGCGTTCTATCAGGAACCGGTTGCGAGCGCCTCCGCCCGTCACCAGCATGGTCTCGCCGCTGTTGCCGTCGGACGATATAGCCAGCTGGGCGGCGATATGTTCGGTTACGGTACTTAGCTGATCCGTTACCGATAACTTCGACTTGTCTAAACAGGGCCGGAAAACCGAATCAAACCACTCTTTGCCCAGCGACTTGGCTCCTTTCATCGCAAAAAAATCCAAGCCGTTCAACTTTTGCAGGAGCGATTGGTCAGGGCGACCGCTTCGGGCTATCTCGCCATCTCGATCGTAGTCCATTCCCAGCTGATTCGCCAGGTAGTTCAACGCCATGTTACAGGGTGAAATGTCGAAGGCAATCCGCCGGCCTTCCTGTCGAAAAGAAATGTTGGAAATCCCGCCCAAATTCAGGCAGGCGTCATAGTGACCGAACAACAGTTCGTCGCCAATCGGAACGAGCGGCGCCCCTTGCCCGCCAAGTGCGACGTCGGTCGAGCGAAAATCGCATACGGTCGTTATTCCCGTATGAGAAGCGATGACTGCGCCACTGCCGATTTGCGAAGTAAAGCCGATGGCCGACGTAATGCCGGTAGTCGACGTGATGCCGGTGGCCGACGTTCCCTGCGAAGCAATGCCGGTAGCAGGTTGGTGGAACGTCGTATGTCCGTGCGAAGCAATAAAATCCGGTTTTATTTGCTGGCCTGACAGAAAAGTACGCACCGCGCCGGCGATGACCGCACCCAACTCCACATCAAGTTTTACAAATTCAAATGTCGGGAGTTCAATAGCCTTTGCCAACTGCAACCGCAAATCATCCTGATACGGAACAGTTTGAGATGCAATCACATCATAGTTCCAACGATCGGACGACTTTTCAAAATGGCACAACGCCAAATCCAGTCCGTCAAGCGAAGTGCCCGACATGATGCCAAGTACAATATATTCATTTTTCATATCATCGCGAGTAACAAATTACAATGCAGGATAACCTCAACGACGCACCCCTACCCGGCGCGTTAAACGGCAAAGAATGATTCCAGTTCGCGCAGCGTGTCCGCGCCGGTTTGCAGGTCGCGGATTACAATGCCTTTCTGCAAGGCTACGATGCGGGTACATACTTCGGTAACGTGCATCAGGTCGTGGCTTGAAATGAGCATGGTAGTCCCTGATTTTTCGTTCATTTCCGTCAACATTCGTTTAAGCCTGATTTGCGAACTCGGATCGAGATTGGTAAACGGCTCGTCCAATATCAGTATTTCGGGATTACCCAGCAGCGCGGCTGCGATTCCTATTTTCTTCTGGTTTCCTTTCGAGAAATCGCGGATGTACTTGTTTTTTCCGATGATTTCGTCGTTGAAAAAACCGCTCATGCTGAGTATGAAATCAGCGACGTCGTCCTTCGACATCCGGTGTGTTTTCCCCAGAAAGTCGAAATATTCCTCCGCTGTCAGATAATCGATGAGAAATCCCTCGTCTAAGTAGGAACCGGTATAACTTTTCCAGTGTTCGCTGCCCTGTACCGGTACGCCTTTCGACCTGGCAATACCCGCATGCGGTCGTATCAGGTCGAGCAAACACCTGAAAAACGTGGTCTTGCCCGCCCCATTGTTGCCTACTAATCCAAATATCTCGCCCCTTGCAATCTGTTGCGCCGGAATATCCAATACAGTAACTCCCCCGTATTGTTTCTGCAGGCCTTCTACCTGTATCATTACTTCTTTCATCATATTTCAATTCTCCCTCTTAATTCTCAATTCTCAATTCTCAATTTTTTCACTTCGTAAAAAGAACTCCTTCGCACCTCGACATAGTCAAACAAGTTTGCCTCTGCACTCGGTTTACTATGGTTTCCTCCTCCTTGCAGGACATAGTCAGCAAGCTGCCTCTGTTCCTGCTTCGTTCGTCGGTTGTCGTCGTTTCTCAATTCTCCTTATCTCCCTCTTAATTCTTAATTCTTAATTCTCACTTCTCACTTCTCCTTATCTCTCCCTAAACCCTTCCGCCTGTGCATATTTCGTATGCGCGAAATTCCGGCAGACAAGCTGAAGTATCCACTTGTGGCACAAAAGGCCTGTCACTCCCAGCAACGCCAAAATACTTAGTCCCCAGTTGACCCTATCAACCCAACTAAACAGGGATACAATGATGACAGGAAGTAGCATGGCAGGCAACAGCACGATAAAGTTCGATGCGCCTGTGCCTTGCCAGTTAAAGGCCGAGCCTTGCGAAAGTTCGACACGTTTGCGGCTGTACTGGGCAAACCACAACATAAGCAGCGTGTTAACGCCGATATTGAACAGAAAACATGCTGTTTGTATTCCTAAAAATTTCATTCCGAGAAACGCATACGGACTTGTCAACACATAACTAACCAGGCTCAACAAAACCAAAAAGTAATATTTGGAGCGGAAATAATCCAATATGCTGCCTTCACGCGTCAGTATGCCGTCAAAAAACTTGCTCTCCCACGAAACGATGTAATTTCCATAGCTGAGCATGGTCATGCCGGTAACGATGATACCGGTAAAAACCAGCCACCCCATACTGTTACTGTACACAGGTAGGGTGTAAAACATAAACCCGTAGAGCAGAAAAATGGGCGTAACAAAGAGAACCGACTTGGTACGTTTGTGGCGGAGAATCAACTTCAATTCCAAGCCCAGCAGTTCGCCGATCAGGCCGAAGCGACTCATGAATCCAAGATTTCGCACAGCTACTTTTCCTTTTCTGACGGTACGGTCAATTTCTTCGGGATAGGAGCAGGCTTTCAGGAAACGGTAGTTGAGCAGGTAAACGCCCGCGACCAATGCCACAGGCGCCAGTATCCATAGCGGTTGTGCCAGTATGGCGCCAAACAGGGCTGCCGAAAAATCCGAAATCGGTAATAACCCGAAAATATCCGCAACGATAAGTGCGATAAATGCCAATCCGCAACTCAAAGAGACAAGCGGCTTGACCACCATCTGCCGTTTGACATATACATTAATATATATAACAAACACGACAAGCAGAAAAAGCATCAATAACCACAAACATGCCGCCATGCCGGAATAGAGAGAAACTGCCCGAATGGCAAACGGAATGAAAATCAGGAAAGAGATGTAATTGAGCGGACTGACCGTACTGCGTGCTAACAGCAAGTGCATCAGACGCGAACGCCTGACGGGCAGATGTAAGAACGGCGTTATGCTCATCGCCGGCGTTTGCTGCATCAGGAAACGAACCAGCAGTTCAACACCCAGATAATAGAACAGCATCCCGTTGACAAGCGCCACCGGGTCGTCGTCGGGGAATGCCTGCAGCAGTATCCGGTCGAGCAAAAATCCCAACAACAAAAAATTAACCGTCATATACAACATGAAAAAACCAAACAGGATGTTGATGGCCAAATTTTTGTTCCATGCCGCCGACCGTGTCGTTTCGCGTAAACGAAGTTTGATAAAGTCAATAATCATCATTTAGCTATAATTGGTTACAATCTGAATATATTAGTCAAAAATTTTACTTTTTTGTCACAATGTACTTGTTAATTCTTTCTGTACCCTTCCGCCAGTAAATATTTCTTTTGCTCGAAACGGCGGAAAACGAACTGAAGTACCCACTTTCGGCATAATAGGCCGATTAGTCCCAACAAAGCGATAAGACCTAATCCCCAATAATTCAAATCAAGCCGGTTAAAAATGAAACCTATTAACGCGGGTAGTAAAAAAACAGGAAAAAATGCTAATAATTGAGAACCATTTGCGCCTTGATAATTAAAGGCTGTTATTTGGGAGAGTTCCATTCGTTTACGGTTGAACTGTCCCGACCATAAATAATAAAAGGCGCTAAAACCAATGTTATAGGCGCCAGTATCCATAGCGGTTGTGCCAGTATGGCGCCAAAAATGGTTGCCGAAATATCAGAAAGCGAAAATATCCCCCAAATATCCGAAGCGATGAGCGCAAGAAACACCAACACACAGCATAACGACACGATTGGATTAACCGCCATCTGCCGTTTGATATATACGCAAACACCTACAACAATCACAATCAGTAAAAACAGCATCAATATCCACAAACAAGCCGCTACGCCTGAATATAGAATAGATACTGCACGGATGGCAAACGGAATGAATATCAGTAATGAGATGTAATTGAACGGATTGACCATACTGCGCGCTAAAAGTGACTGTATCAGGAACGAACGCCTGACAGGCAAATGCAAAAACGGTGTAATACTCATTGACGGCGTCTGTTGCATCAGGAAACGTATCAGTAATTCAAACCCAAAGTAATAGAGTAAAAGTCCATTGAGCAGTACAACCGGATTGCAATCAGGGAAAAACCGCAAAATCATCCTGTCGAGTATAAAGCCCAAAAAAATAAAAGCGCCCGTCACATACAACATGGCCAAACCAAGCAGGATGTTGGTGATCAGATTTTTATTCCATGCCACCGACCGTGTCGTTTCGCGTAAACGAAGTTTGATAAAGTCAATAATCATCTCAATAATGCTAATAATAAACAACAAAAGTACAACTCACTTTTGAATTATCCATAAAAACAGCCGGTAAAATTAAAAAATAGTTTTTATTTCAAAAAAAAACCATATCTTTGTTGCTCCATTCCGTTTGGTAGGAGATAATGAAAAGTAACTAAAATTCAATTATTTATAAAGTGATGTCAAAAAAATGCAAATTAATACTGATAAAAAATGATGAGAAAAACATGTGGATTTAAAAAATTCGGGGGACAAAGAATATGGAATTTTATCTGTATTCTGTTGTTGGCGCCCCTGTTTGCTGTGGCCGTTAATCCTCCAAACGAAGGAGTTACGGCAGAAGAAACCTTGTCGCAGCCCGAGCGGAGGATTTCGGGAACGGTGCTGGATGCCGACGGCAACACGTTGCCGGGCGTCAACGTACGGGTTCAGGGCACGAATATCGGAACGAATACCGACGCCGATGGACGTTTCACGTTATCCGTACCTGCAAATGCCATGCTGGATATAACCTATATCGGCTATGTGAAGCAGACCGTGAAGGCGGCTGACAACATCCGCATCACGCTCGAAGAGAGTTCGCAAATGCTGGATGAAGTGGTGGTCGTGGGGTACGGGACGGTCAAGAAGTCAGACCTGACCGGCGCCGTTGCATCGGTGGCGCCCAAGTCGTTCATCGACCAGCCGGCTTCGGGCGGTATCTCCGTTTTGGCCGGACGTGCGCCGGGCGTGGTCGTCAGGCGGGCAAACGGCGCACCGGGCGAGGGGTCGACGCTCCGTATTCGCGGCGTAAACTCCATTTTGGGGAGCAACGACCCGTTAGTCGTCGTGGACGGCAATTACGGCGGTATCCCCAACATGTATGATATTGAGTCTATTGAAATACTAAAAGACGCCTCTGCCACAGCTATTTACGGATCACGGGGTGCCAATGGCGTCATCATCGTTACCACCAAACGGGGTGCCAATACCGGTAACCATGTAAAATACTACTCCGATGTTTCTTTTGCACATAATCCGAGGAATCGATGGTATGACATGATGGAACCGAGAGAATATGCTGAATTTACGAATCAGTTGTATCAGGCGAGGGGTAACAATCCGCCCTATACGCTTTCTGAAATAACGGGTCCCGGAACAAACTGGCAGGAAGAGATATTCCGTACAGGCGTTTCGCAGAACCACAAAGTCGTGTTAACAGGTGGAAACGACAAAATGAAATATTACATTTCTCCGTCTTTCAATCAGGTCGACGGCGTCATCATCAATACCTGGGCCAAGAGTTACGGCTTAAATGCCAAATTCGACGCCAAGCTGAACGAACGCATTTCCTACCAGATAGAGGCGGGCATTGGTCATGGCGATACGTATAATCCCGATTTGGGAAGGGGCACCAGCCATGAGTTCATGACGCTGTGCGCCGCGCTGGTATGGTCGCCCATCCCCAGTGTGTACAATCCTGACGGTTCTTTCGTGGAAAGGGATCCGATCTCGTCGCTCGTGTTGAATCCGGTCGCACTAACCACTATCAAAGATACGCGCTGGTCGAACAGCGGGAGCGCAGTTGGCAACGTCAACATTAAAATCATTGACGGACTGACGTTTGACGGGAAAGCGTCCATCAGTACTTCTACCAGCGGCACCCGTTATTTCCGTCCCGGGATTTTTTATAGCGGCACCGCAAATGCCAGGCAAAACAGCGGTGAGAGCCGGTCGTGGTTAGTAAATGCTGTGCTGACCTACAACAAAACGCTGGCCGAGAAAAATAACCTAACCGTCATGGCCGGATTTGAAGAAACAAAGAGCGAGTCGCGCAGTTTCGAAGCCAATGCCAATGACTTGTCGATTCATGCCGTTGAGTTTGACGACCTGTCGCTCGGAAGAACCATTTCAATGGGTTCCGGCTTCAGCAACAGCGCCCTGAGGTCGTATTTTGCCCGTGCCGCCTATAATTATGACCAACGGTATTACTTTACCGGCACGTTTCGCGCAGACGGTTCCTCCAAGTTTCAGGGGAAAAACCGTTTCAGCTACTTCCCATCGTTCGGTGTAAGCTGGCGGCTATCAGAGGAAGGCTTCCTGAAAGACACAGGTATTTTTCAGAACCTGAAGTTACGGGGTACTTGGGGTATCATCGGAAGTCAGGCAGTCGGTGCGTATGCCACCTACTCAACCATGTCGGGATCGAATTACACATGGGGTACCAATACGCTTTATCGCGGGTACGGACCCGGTGCTCCTGTCAATCCCAATTTGCAGTGGGAAGAAACGACCACGAGAGACTTTGGTCTGGACATCACTACATTGAACAGTCGGCTGAGCTTCACTTTCGACTATTATTACAAAAAGACCGACAAGTTGCTTAACAGAAGCGCCGTACCCGCCTATAACGGCGGAGGGGATGTAGCTACCAATATCGGCAGTATTGAGAACAAGGGATTTGAGGCCAACCTCAACTTTGTAATCATTGAAAACAGGAACTGGTCGTATGAGATCAACATGAACGGATCGCTCAACCGGAACAAGGTGCTGGATATCGGCGACGAGCAGGAACGTTTGTTTGGCGGCACGCATGTTGCAGGCGCCATGGACCCCTATCCTTTCATCATTATGCCCGGACATCCCATCGGCTCAATTTACGGGTACAAATATTTGGGATTGTGGCAATTGGGCGACGTTGTTGAGGCTGCCCAGTATCAATCCCTGCCGGGATATTACCGCTACGACGACCTGAACGGAAACGGTGAGTATGACGCAGGCGATTATCAGATAATCGGATGCGCCAGCCCGAAATTCACGTGGGGATTCAACAATCACCTGTCGTGGAAAAACTGGGATTTGAACGTTTTGCTCGAAGGCTTGCACGGACGCGACATCATCAACCTGACGTATGCCTTAGCCACCAATACAATTGATAACGCTTTGACTATCACATCGCGCGAAGGAAAAGACCGGTGGACGCCCGACAATCCAAATGCAAAATTTTCGAATTTGAAGCAGACGTCCTTTACCATGAAAACCAATTCCGACCAGTGGATACAGGACGGAAGTTACATGAAAGTACGAAACGTCAGCTTAGCCTACCGGTTTCCGAAGCAAATGATTAAATATGCCGATGCCCGACTGGCGCTGAGCGTTCAGAATCTATGCATGTTCACTAAATACAAAGGCTACGACCCGGAAGTATCTTCGGCAAGCGGTTCGGATACCGATGCCGGGTTAGACTGGTACGCCTATCCGAACCCCAGAAGTTTCACGATAAGTCTTTCTGTTGATTTTTAACCTGTTAAAACTAAATAGCGATGAAAAAAGAAATCTATAAATATGTATTGACAGCAGGTATCTTCTTATTTAGCGCCTGCGCGTCGAATGACGATTTTCTGGAAGAGAAATTTTACGGGAAATTATTTCCGGAATCGTTCTACAGCAACCAGGATGAACTGGAATTGGCCAATCACGCCCTTTACCGCAGTTTGAGCAAGACATTTCACGCATATTACACGACTTTTATGCGCATGCTCTACAGTGGCGACGATGTGACGTCTCCAATCAGCCAGTCGGATGTTTACGTCTTCGCGGCTGCGGATGAAGACATGACAGGTGGGTGGGAGAAAGCATACGATGCCATCAACAAGGCCAACGGGATTATTGAGAACTACCACAGGGCGGAAGGAACGCTCAGCGATGAACGGTTGCATTATTATGCCGGACAGGCCCATTTCGTACGTGCATACCTGTATTTTTGGTTGACGAGAATCTTTAACGACATACCTTACGTCACCACCGTACGGGTCGACGACAAAAAGCTGGAGCTTACGAAGTCGACCGATGTGTACGATCATATCGTGGAAGACTTGAAACTGGCTGAACAATGGCTTCCCAATTCGTGGAATGGCGTCGACCAGGTGAAGCATAACGGCGGCGGCATCACCAAAAATGCAGCGAAAGCCACTTTGGCGTCGGTTTACCTGTTCATGACCGGTTATCCGGTATTGAAGCCTGAATACTACCAGTTGGCCAAAGACAAAGCTGCCGAAATAATCAACAGCGAAGCGGCGTCAGGCTTACGTCTGCTCGACCATTGCGCAGAGCTATGGAAACCGCTGCCGAAGCTGAACGACGAAATCGTATTCGCCCTCGTGTACGACGGTATAGAGGATTATAATGTTGCGGGCCCGACTTATTGCCGTCCGACGGAGTTAGGCGGATGGGGCGGCCTTTGTTCGGAGATCAACTACTTCGTCCGCTTCCCTGAAGGCGAACGCAAGGATGCAACCTATTTATACGAGTTTCCGATGGAGAACCGAAGGCTTACGCTCCCCTGGCCTGAAGGCAAACCGATGACTACCTGGGAGGAGATAGGCTGGCGTCCCTTCATCAACAAGATGTGGGAAAGCGAAGGTACCGAAGGCCCCACCAAATGGGTCATACCCGAAGGTATATGGAGATGTGCCCGTACAAACCAGATGATCCGTTACGCCGAGGTATTGCTGATTTATGCCGAAGCGCAGGCCATGGCCGACGGCGGTCCCAACGGGCTGGCCTACGAATGTATCAATCGCGTTCGAAACCGCGCTTATGCAGGCGTCGGCTCCACGCAGCGTAACCTGCAACCCGGCCTATCGGCCACCGCTTTCCGCGATTCAGTCTTTGTGGAACGCGGATGGGAATTTGCAGGCCTAGAGTATTGCAGTCGTTGGTTCGACCTCGTGCGCCTCGAACTGGTGGAAGACGCGATAAGAGAATTTCCGCAACACAGCTTTCTGCCCGGACGAAATGCGAGAGACGGCGCACCCATCCGTACGCCATCGAAGCCGGAAAGCTATTTCCATCCCCGCCCCGAAAGAGATGCGCTGTTGAACGATAATATTAGATAAAAGAATTAATTAGAAAAAAGATATGAAAGCAAGATTATTAATATTTGGATGTTTGCTGGCAGCCTTTTGTTTCTTCGGATGCAACGAAGATGAGAAGGTAACGCAGATAACGGGCATTACCGTGACGCCGTCGACCATCGATCCGATGGAGATTGGCGACGAACTGGAACTGACGGCTTCGTTTACGCCACAGAACGCAACTGAAGACATCATCTGGAAATCGTGGGATCTCAACGAAGAAATCGTCAAGATTGTTGGTACCGGATCAAGGGTTACACTTAAGGCGGTCAGCTTCGGCGAAACAAGGGTTTTCGCAACAAGCACGTCGCGAACGGTTGTTAGCCCGGATATCAACATCAAAGTCAATTCTGACGACTATGCAGGCTTGATGGTGGGCAATTATCTCGGCGAGGGAAAGACGAATGGCATGGGCGATGTTTCCGACGCGAGCATCAAGCTGGAGCGCATCGGCGCTTCCAATACATCGGTAAAACTGACCATCGTGGGTGTGATGGCTTCTTTTGGCGAACAGACCATTACCTCCGAATCGCTGAACATATCGCTTGGCGGCGTGCAGGGAGTATACAACCTGAGCGGAAAGGCCAAACTGGAGATTCCCGGATTGGTCACTTTTGACTTTACAGTAACCGGAACGTTTGACAACGCCGACAAATCGCTCAAACTGACGTTTGTCGATCCGGTCACTGCCGGCTTTCCGCTTGAAATCGACATGACCGCCGTACCCGGCGCTCCAACCGACTATGGCGCTCTGGCAGCAGGCGCTTACGCCGGGACAGCCGAAGTAGAAAGCGCCATGGGGCCCATGTCGGGTCTCGAAATGGATGTTACGCTGACTCGCATCAGCAGCAGCAAGGTCGACCTGCTCATCACCTCAGCCATGGGGAACATCTCCCTCAAGGAAGGACAGGAAATTGAAGTTGCGGCCGGTACGGCAGCCAACACCTGTACCCTGACCGGAAATGCCTTTATGGCGGCGTTCGGCATGGATATGACTGTTTCCGGTACAATCAACCTGCTTGATCATACGCTGAAGTTGGAACTGTCGGGCGAGTTCATGAGCGCCGTCATCACAGCCGAACTGGACATGGCCAAAATTGTTGCGGGCGAATACATGGGCGAAGGCACATTATCCGGCATGATGGATATGGAATTGTCGGACGTGCCCATCACGATGGAACGAAAGGACAAGACAACCGTGAACATGTTCGCCGCAACCGCATTGGCAACGATCGACTGCGACCTGACGGTGGCGCCCGACGGAAACTTCTATTCACTAACAGGAGCTACCAACATGATGGGCATGGACTTTACCGTTACAGGTACGCATAACCCTGCAACCCAGACATTTACGGTGAGCATTAGCAACCCTGCCATTCAAATCGAACTATCAGCCGTAAAGCAATGAATATACAACAGGATATTAGATGGCTGCAACGTTTTTCGAATTACAGAAAAGCATTGGACAAACTTCGACAAGCCGTTGAAATCGTTTCTGCAAGTACCGACTTTGGAGATGATGTAGACGATCTGTTAGTAGAAGGATTGCTTCAACGTTTTGAGTATACGCATGAATTAGCATGGAATGTAATGAAAGATTTTGCTGAATATCAGGGATATACAAGTGTACGCGGATCACGCGACGCTATTCGGAATGCACTTGCAATTGCCATTATTGATGACGCCCGCTGGATGGAAAGTATTGAAGACCGTAATCTCACATCACATGACTACGACCAAGATACTGCAAAACAAATATTCAAAAATGTTACGGATATATATTTCCCTTTATTTTGTCAATTCGAAGAAAAGATGATGGATTTGTCGAAAAATATTGAACTATGAATTACGGACTAACAGACATTGAACTGAATAAACTACATAACGTATTTTCCGGGTATGAAGTTATTGAAAAGGTTGTTTTGTACGGATCGCGGGCAAAAGGAAATTTTAAACCTTTTTCCGATGTTGATATTACATTAGTGGGAGATGACCTCACGCATAACCAGCGTAATCGACTGTCGATGGATATTGACAATCTTCTTCTACCCTATCAATTCGATGTTTCCGTCTTTTTTATGCTCCATAATTCTGACTTAATCGATCATATTCAACGGGCAGGAATCGTAATTTATCAAAAAAAAAGGAACAACGACAATCAAAACAATTAATCATTTAACATAGTAATAACAAAAAAATTAAAAAAAAATGAAAAAGATGTATGTAATTTTAGCAGGCGTGTGCCTGATGTGTATGATGGCTGTAAACGTGAAGGCAGCGGACGACATCAAGGAAAAACTGAAGGGAAAATGGGAAATCACCGTTCCCCAGGCGCCTGATGAGTACCAGAAGTTCAACGCTGAATTTAAAATCAAGGACGGCGTGATGCTGATGGATTTCAAAGGTGGAGACCTTGAAATCAATGATCAGAAGCTAACTGAAAAGGATGGTAAACTCACGGCCAATATCTACGTGGGCGAGTATGTGAAGATAATCGTCTTTGAAGAAAAGAATGTGCTGAAAGGTACGGCTGACACGTCGATGGGCACGCTACCCTTTACTTTGAAGAAAGTAGCAGACAAGAAAAAGTAAAATTATCATTCGGAAGAGGTGAATTTTTTCACCTCTTCCTTCATGTCAATCATCTCGGCACAAGTCAGGAACGAGGTTATTGAAACGCCCAAAACGCCATGCAGATTTAAGTTCTGGCCGGTGAGAAACAGGTTTGGTTCAGGTGTGCGGGGCGAAAGTAGCGTTGTCATCAACTGTTTGCAGTTTTTACGAATGCCGTAGGCAGAACCGCAGGGCGTTCCGGTATAGTCGCGATAGGTCAATGAAGTACTTGTATGGATGTTGTCGATGGCATCTGTCGGATTGACCATGTTTTTCAGGCCGGGGATATGTTTGGATACAAAACGGATACAGGCTTCGGCCTTTTGTTTTTTGTACGACAGGTATTCGTCGCCGCGATGACCGGTGCGGGTTTTTGACCATTGTTCCACTTCCTGCGGGTACATGGGGGTTAGAATGTCCATGCAGGAAGCGCCCCCCTCTCCCCCCGGCAGGGGGTAGGTTGAACTGTCATTTACGGCGGTTTGATTGTTATTTACCCCATTGTAAGGCGGCTGAGGCGGCTGAGGCGGCTGATACGATACAAGCGCGCAAGTATTCACATTTTCAGGATTATAAACGGCATACTGCCACACATCGCCGGTTTCATATACATGCATATTCCGGTTCTGATAGGGTATTGTATTTTCTTTCCATGTGATATGCGTCGTAAACATCCCGAAAGTGTTTTGCAGGTTATTAATCCTTTTACGGTAGATATTCCTGACAAGTTTGCTTTCGGTTATCAGGGAAAGCGTTGCGGACGGATGGATGTCGGAGATAAAATAGTCCCCTCGCATGACGTTATTTTGCAATTCCGTGATAATCAATGAACTGGACTGCTTCGTTCCTCGCAATGACGGGCGACTCAAAACGTCATTTCCGGCTGTTTGGTTTTTATCATACCCATTACCAACGACAGGAGAACTGCCGTTTATTTCCGCAGCAACGATTTTGCCATCCTCTTCGATCAGGCGTGTTACTTCAGCGTTCAGGCGGACTGTTCCTCCATTCGCTTCTATTCGCTTTATCAGAACATCGGCAATTTGCGAGCCTCCCCCTCTCAGACGCCAGGCGCTTTGAATATAAGAGCTGTTTATCTGGGCAAAAGTATATAACGGCAACGTCTGAGGATTCAATTCCATTTTCAGGGATGAACCCGAGAGGACTTGCCGCAGCAACGGATCGTCGATTGTCGACACTAAATAATCGTACGCAGGCTGTGCGAAAAGTGACTTACCGTAAACGTCTTCTTCGCTTTGCCCGGTGAAGGCATTGAAAATACCGGCAGAAACCTGTTCCAAAAATTGGGTGTATCTTTTTAAATTCTCCCGCTGGTGCGGGAATTGTTGCGAGAGCGTTTCTGCAAAACGCTCATATCCGTTTGCCAACAAATAGGATTTATCATGAAGGACGACCTCGTCGAATCCGTTTTCATCCATTCGATGCCATGGTAAATCCAGCAGACCGAAATAATCGAAAAGGCGGTGCAGGGGCTGTCCTTCGTCTAATCCGCCGACATAGTGAAAACCGGTATCAAACGTATGCCTGCCTCGACGAAAAGATTGCAGACAGCCGCCCGGCTGCGCATTTTTTTCAAGCACGCACACGTTCATTCCATGTTTTGAAAGGATATAAGCGCACTGTAACCCGCCCAAACCGCTTCCAATAATCACTACATCATACTTTTCCATGCAAATTTTTTTCGTATTTCTTACTGATCCCCTTTCCAAATCGCGACTTCATCAACATTTTAAAAAGGAACGGCTGCAAGGAATAGGAGGCGAGAATCGTGGAAGTCATGCCGATCAGCGTAGCCATGCCGATCGACGAGAGTGCCGGGTGTGTGGCGAACATCAGCGACGAGATACTGACTATCAACACGACAGCCGACAGGAATATCGCCGTTTTGTGGTACATCAACAGTTTCGGGTCGTACCCCCTCACGTCCGACAGCAATCCCTCCATCACAAATATGCTGTAATCGACGCCTATGCCGAAAATGAAAGAAGAGATGACAATATTGATAAGGTTAAACTGCAATCCCAGAATCGCCATCATACCCAGCACCGTATACCAGCTCATTCCCATCGGCAGGAACGCTATCAATGTGAGCCAGATGTTTCGGAAAGAGGCAAACAGCACAAGCAGCACAAGCAGGGAGGAGATACCGAGTATGGTCAAAAAATCATTGTGCATCAGTTCGACCATATTGGTGGTGTAATAGTAGGGATCGATGACAATCACGTTCGGTTGCGCAGCCAGTATGTCGTGCACTTGCTTTTGATTTTCGACCGACAGGTGCACTGCCGTATAGACAATATACAAACCCTGCGAATGTTCCACCAGATTACTCATGATACCTTCGGGCAACACGCCCGATTCGTACAGGGAAGCCGGTTCGTAGTCTTTGGCTATCAGTTCGAAAAACGTCGCAAACATCGCTGGACGGAATCGATAGGCTGCGCCGGCATCCGTCACATTTCGCTTCAGTTCATCCATGCGTCCGGCACTCCAGTAGTCCTTCCACGCGGTGATGCGTTTTTCCTGTTCCGCTTTGGGTAGCAATAAAGCGGACGACCTCGTAAAATCGGCGATTGTCCCGGCTGCAAGCAGCGAATCGCAGACGTCGCTTACACGCATGTTTACGGTGAACGCATCGTCCAGATTTTCCGATGTGGCGGCATAATAACTTATGGCATATCCTTTGGATGTTTTTTCGGCAAACAAATCCATTGAACGGGTCACCTCCGGGTCGAAATAACCGATGTTTCGCAGGTTGGTATCAAACTTCACCCTCGACTGGAAAAACAAGCCCAGGATAAAAACACCTACAATCAACACCAACAGCCAGTATTGACGGTCCAAATGATAGGAATTAATCTTTTCGAGAACCCGAAAAACACGTGCTGAACGACGGTTGCGAACGTATGGAAAGACATGCGGCAGAAAAATCAGGCATGCGATCGTGGTACCGACCATGGACAGGGAAGCGAACAGTCCGAAATCGCGCAGCAGGGGCGATTCGGTAAACATCAGCCCCATAAATGCGCCGATGGTCGTCAGACTGCCCAGTATCACCGGTTTGGCCTGGTCGCGCAGCACGCGCACCGGATCGGTCAGGTACTTGAAATGTGTTATCACATGCAAACAGTAACTCAGCGCCACGCCCAGTACGATAGCACCTATGCCAAGCGCCATCAGCGACATCATACCCTGTAACAGAAACATGCCGGCAAGTGCAAAAAAAGCGCCAAAGACAACCGGCAGCAACAGCATCGGCAGGGTTGTCTTGTTGCGGAAACAGACCATGATAAGCAGGCACGAGAAAAGCAATGAAATGCCGATCGTCAGCATCAGGTCCTGCCTTATCTGTCGCGAGTTGAACATGCTTTGAACCGGTGGGCCATGCAGCATCACTTCTATGTCAGGAAAGTCGTTTTCGACCTTCTTAGCCGCGCGTTGAATCTTTTTCACCAACCGCGTTCCGGCAGCTGCATCGAACGAAACGAAGTTAGGCGAAACAAACACAAAGGCAACGGTCGTATCGGTCGAAAACAAATGGTTTCCGAATATCGTATAGCTCCCGCCAAGTATCTGCGCGAAATCCGCGTCGTTGCCCGACAAGACAACTGACCTGAGATTGATCGGATCATACTGCATGAACCGTCGAAAGACGATGCCTTCGGGCGATATGATCTTCTCGTAATTGGCTTCCATCTGACGAAACACCTGCTCGCGTGCGGTCAGTGAATCGACCGCTTCGTAGCAAGCAGGGTCCAGCAGCGCCGGAATATTTTCCAGCGCATAACGGAGCGCCTGCTGCTTCACCGCCTCGTCAATCATGTACAGGACATCGCCCACATCGCTTTTCATGGCGTCGTACCGCATCAGCGAATCCACGAGCCGGTCGCTTGCCTCCATCAACGCGTTCACGTCGGTTTCACCATTTTTCGAACGTAGCTGAATGACAACTTTATCCCTGACTTTCAGTTCGGTAAAAACCAGTCCTTCGGCTTTCGTGTTATCCGTCGAGGGCAGCAGCTTGGCAATATTTTCCTCGTAGACGAGTTTTGTTCCAAAATAAACAAATACTACAAATGATAGCGTCATCAGCGAAAACAATGACAGCTGGTGTTTCCGGAAAAAGCCAAACAGGTTAATAAAAAATCGTGTCATCTGATTATAAATAAATTTACAAAAATTGCGTCATCCTTTTTCAATAAGTTCCCCTTTAAATTCGATATATGTTGTGTTTGCGTCGAACAAAGTAGCGCGCACCTGATAACCGCTCCCCGGTCGCTCCCACAGGGTGGAGGTTGGAGACAGTTGCATGCGCAATTGCAAACCATGCATTAGTTGCGGCGTCATAACGGCCGAAAATCTGCATTTTGCAATGAAAGCGAGAAACAAGCGTTTGCCGACTATCTGTTCTGCACATTCCTTGATCAGTTGCATACTGCATGCGCCCGGCGAAACGGGATTACCCGGAAAATGCCCCGCATAAGCGCAATAGGCTGGTAGCAAGGTAATACCGAAAACCGTATTGTCCTTATTGACAATCCGACTGTTAATGCTGTAATAATCGTTCAACAATGTAATCATAGTCCATCAAATGTCACATCATACCCATTCGTAACGACGGAAAGGTTGAAAAGCGACTATTCATCTTTCATCTTTCAATGCTAAATAAATCTTCATCCTGCACTGAACGGCTACCTCGTCGTTCACCTTGGTTTCAGCCGTCAGCAACGTGATGCCCAGCGCTTCCGTCAGCACACGGATTTGGGTATGCAACACGTCGCCCACGCTCGGCAAAAAATGAATGATACATTTTTTCACCTCTCCGATAAAGCCCAAGGGTATAGGGCAGTCGGCAATTTTTGCCTTATAACCGGCAAAAGCCGAAGCCGACTGTGCGATATGTTCGACAAGCCCCGGTTCCTCGAAAAAGCCTTCGCTGCAAAACAAGTTGCCTTCGGCAATGGTAAGCCCCGTAACCGCTTCCGATTCGGTTGCATCGTGCAACACATCGATCATGATCATCGGATCACGCTGCGGGATAAGCTCCTTCATTGCTTCACCTCGTATTCCAACCATCCTGCCTACATTACAAGTTCCTTACAATAAGCGTCGAATTAGTACCTCCAAAACCGAATGAATTAGATAAAAACATGTCGAAATGCTTCTCCACCCTTTCTGCCGGAATGTTCAACAGGGCCGAATCGTCGTCGGGGTTTTCAAAATTCAGGTTAGGAGCAATAAAGTCATTTTTCATCATCAGCATCGAATAGACGAGTTCGCTTGCACCGGCCATCCACATCTCATGACCCGTCTGCGACTTGGTAGAGGTCACTTCCGGCTTATGATCGCCGAAAACGGCATGGATGGCGCGCGCTTCGTTCCGGTCGCCGATAGGGGTAGACGTAGCATGTGCATTGACGTATCCAATCTGGCTGACGTCGATGCCCGATGCGTTAATTGCCATCAGTAGCGAACGACGCGGTCCGTCGATATTGGGGATGGATATGTGATCGCCGTTTGACGAAAACCCGTACCCTAACACCTCTGCCAAGACAGGTGCGCCGCGTTTTACGGCCGTCTCATACGCTTCGATAACGACGGTCGCCGCACCGCCTCCGGGTACAAGCCCGTCGCGATCGCGGTCGAACGGACGGGAGGCTTTCGTCGGTTCATCCTCGCGTACAGAGAACGCATTGATACCGTCAAAGCTGCCTGTTGACAGGGGGTTGACCTCCTGTGCACCGCCGCAAATCACGATGTCCTGCAAACCGTTTTGTATCAACAGCGCTCCCAGACCGATGGCATGCGAACCGCTGGCGCATGCAGCCGAAACGGTCATGTTCATCCCTTTCAGCTTGAACAGGCAGGCAAGGTTCATCGTTACCGTAGAGTTCATCGATTGAAAGATAGCGCCCGAACCAATCAGGGTCGTATCCCGTTTTTCACGCATGACGTCCACGCTCTTCACAACTGCTTCGGCGCTACTGTCGTTGCCATATAAAATACCGGCGTCGTGCGTTTCAAAATAATCCTGTTCAAGCTGTGCATTAGCCAGCGCTTCGGCTGTTGCCACGTATGCGTATTTTGCCTGCTCCGGCATAAATACACGTTGGTTACGATTCAAGACATGTTTCAAGTCCGGGATTTCAAGGCGTCCCGTCAGCGCCGAACGAAAGCCTGTCGCTTTACGCACCGGATCAAAGACGATGCCCGACATGCCATGGTACAACGCATCCCTTACTTCGGTCAGATTTTTACCAAGGCAGGAGTAGATGCCCATTCCGGTTATTACTACTTTTCTATGCATACAATTTTTCTCAATCGTTCGTACAGGTCATCGCGCAAAATTCGCAGCTTGCCGACGGCATCAGTTTTCGCGACGAAGCGAAACCGCCAGTTCTGCCATGTCTTGACGGCCCATCGCCAATAATAATGGGCAAAAAGGCCGAGCCACGGCAACGTCAATCCATAAGCCAACGCGACCCAAAAATTCATAAATATCCACACGAGAATAAAAGTAAGGGTATACATCAGCGGCATTGTCAGCATGACGCTGCCGGCATAAAGAAAAGAGTTATGAAACATCTTGTCCTTGATGCGACGCATCACGATATCCGGTACTTTATAAATAATAATGTTGGGCCACAGAGAAAAGACCCATGCAGGAAATAAAACGATCAACGCCACGACCGGCAAACAGTCGGCCAGCCATCCGGGCGACTTCTCAAAATGATCGTCCCGTATTTTCAACTTTTTCAATTCGCGCTCAACCGTCAGGGCGTCATCATAAACCGCTTGTGTAAACGAGTCATCGTTAGCCATCGCTTCCTGTAATTGCTGCACGAGCTGTTTGTCCGACTGCAATTTATCCGGCAAATAATCCACATTCAACCCCCTGTTGGCTGCATATTCCCGTCCACAAGCCGTATTACGAAGAAAATCAATGGCTTTATAATTATTAAGGTCGGGAATATGGAGCATCATGTCGAATACCCGCTTCCTGATGATCTCATTAACCTGACGTTGTGCCGTACGCGGTTTCTCCCGATATAGATCATAAAATGGCTGCAGCGAAAGCGGCTCGCCAAATTCTACAATGAGTTCCTGCTGCATGTCGCGGTAAGAAGAGTAATGATTACAGCAGGGTTGTATCCATATATCCGTCTGGAAGTCACCCAACTCCGCCGATTCAAAAGCAAACTTCGTATAGCCGGTGGAGAAATTGCCCAGCCAGTGTTTGCCTTGATGCCTGCCTTCGGGATACATCATCACCGGCTCTCCATGCAGCAATTTCTCCTCCGTTTGCTTAAACATCCCCCTGTTCTTCCACAGTGCCTCCTTGCCGTCGAAGTCGAGCCGGAACGCCGGATTCATGGCCAATACTTTGAAAAACTTGGTAATCAGCGGATTAATTGCGAAAATATCGGCTCTCACGAACATGTTTATCTTCCGGTCTCGGACAGAAAAAATGATGGATAACGGGTCGCACAAACAATTTTGGTGGTTCGACACAAACAAAACAGGCGTACCCTCCGGAGGTATGTTTTTTTTACCGGTACGATAAACTTTTTTATACATCAAGCAATCGTTCAGAAAAAAAGCATACGCTCGAAATGCACGGTAAAACCAACCCTGACTATGTTTACTCTTCTTTGACATTACCAATATGTTAAACAAAATTACGGCAAAGGTAGGAATTTTTTTTTGTTCCGTGTTGCGAAACAGCTACATTTTTTTTAATAAAAAACAGGACAAGTTGGGTGCAAACGAAATAAAATTTGCATTTTTGCGTCAATTAGCTTATCTTTGCACCAAAATCATGGAATTATGTTTGAGAATTTAAGTGAACGACTTGAGCGCTCGTTCAAGTTACTGAAAGGTGAAGGCCGGATTACAGAAATAAATGTTGCAGAAACACTTAAGGATGTGCGACGCGCATTGTTGGATGCCGACGTCAATTATAAAGTTGCCAAGCAATTCACCGATACCGTCAAGGAAAAGGCTTTGGGACAGCAAGTGCTAACCTCCTTGAAACCAAGCCAGTTGATGGTAAAAATCGTACATGACGAATTGGCTGGACTGATGGGGGGCGCAACTGTCGACATCAACCTGAAGGGATCGCCTGCCGTCATCCTGATGTCGGGGCTTCAAGGGTCGGGTAAAACGACTTTTGCGGGCAAACTTGCCAACATGTTACGCAGCAAACGCGGTAAAAACCCCTTGCTCGTCGCGTGCGACGTATACCGTCCGGCAGCTATCGAGCAGTTGCGCATACTTGGCGAGCAGATAAAAGTCCCTGTCTACGCGGAAGAGGCGAACAATAATCCGGTTGAAATTGCAAAAAATGCGATAGTAGAAGCCAAAAAAACGGGCCGTGACCTTGTCATTGTCGATACTGCCGGACGTCTGGCGATCGACGAACTGATGATGCAGGAGATAAAAGCCATCAAGGATGCCATCCGTCCCGACGAGATATTGTTTGTAGTCGACTCCATGACCGGCCAGGACGCCGTCAATACAGCCAAAGAATTTAATGACCGCCTTGATTTCAACGGTGTTGTATTGACAAAATTAGATGGTGACACGCGTGGTGGCGCTGCGCTGTCCATTCGTTCGGTAGTCAGTAAGCCCATCAAATTCATTGGAACCGGCGAAAAGATAGAGGCATTGGACGTGTTCCATCCCGAACGCATGGCTGACCGCATACTGGGAATGGGCGATATCGTATCGTTGGTAGAGCGTGCACAGGAACAGTTCGACGAAGAAGAGGCCAAACGCATCCAGCGGCGTATTGCCAAAAATCAATTCGACTTCAACGATTTCATGAAGCAACTGCAGCAGGTCAAGAAAATGGGGAACCTGAAAGACATTGCTTCCATGATTCCCGGTGTCAGCAAGATGATGAAGAACATGGATATTGACGATAATGCCTTCAAAAGTATCGAAGCGATCATCAAGTCCATGACGCCTGACGAACGAAGCAAGCCGGCCCTGTTGAACAGTTCGCGACGCCAGCGCATTGCCAAAGGAAGTGGTACGAGCATTCAGGAAGTGAATAAATTCATCAAGCAGTTCGATGAAACGCGCAAAGTGATGCACAACATTACAACATCGAAAGGTCAGAAACAAATGCCGATGTTTAAAAGATAACTAATAGTTCAAAACATGATAGATATTAATGCGTATAAGCTGATAGACGGGAAAGCCGTTGCGGCACAGATAAAAAAAGAGTTGGCCGAAGAGGTCGCACAAATGAAGGAAGCAGGACGTAAAATCCCCTACTTGGCTGCTATCCTTGTGGGTCATGATGGCGGGAGCGAAACGTACGTCGCCAACAAGATGAGCGCCTGCGACGAGGTAGGGTTTCAGTCCGGATTGATCAGATATGAAAACGATGTGACCGAAGAAGAACTGCTGCGACAGATTGCGGCGCTCAATAAGGATGAAACAGTAGACGGGTTTATTGTGCAACTGCCGTTACCCGATCATATCTCGGCGCAAAAAATAATTGAAGCCATCGACTACCGGAAGGACATTGACGGTTTCCACCCCATCAACGTGGGACGTCTTGCCTTGGGACTGCCCTGCTTCAAAGCCGCAACACCTGCCGGCATCATGGAACTGCTCAAACGGTATAAAATTGAGACAAAAGGCAAGCATTGCGTTATCATCGGCAGGAGTAATATCGTTGGCAAGCCCTTAGCCATGATGATGATGCAAAAGACCGTTCCCGGCAACTGCACGGTGACCGTATGCCACAGTCGTACGGCCAATCTTACGGAGATTTGCCAGGAAGCCGATATTATTGTTGCGGCGCTCGGTTCGCCCAAGTTTCTGAAAGCCGACATGGTGAAGGAGGGCGCAGTGGTAATCGATGTAGGCACCACGCGTCTGCCGAGCAGTGTTACAAAAAGCGGTTACAAGCTAACAGGCGATGTAGCCTTCAATGAAGTTGCGCCCAAATGCGAATATATCACCCCCGTACCGGGCGGCGTAGGCCCCATGACCATTGTTTCGCTACTGAGCAACACGCTTTTAGCCGCCAAAAAAGAAATATATCCATAAAAAAATCCTTAATTTCTGTTTGATTTCAAATAAAAGCGCTATCTTTGCGGCGCAATTGCGCAAGAAAAAACGTTTTTCGTTCTGTTTATGCTTGCTGCATTTGTAATATGGAGTTTGTAGCTCAGTTGGTTAGAGCATCGGATTGTGGTTCCGAGGGTCGTGGGTTCGAATCCCATCATTCTCCCATTCCCTAAAAAAAGCATGAAAGCCGACGGCTTTCATGCTTTTTTTAGGGAATTCGTTTCTGAAAAAGGACAGCAAACAATATAAGAGAGAAATAGAAAAAGCAAGGAAAATTTTAATTAAGGAGGAATTAATATGATATTCAACGAAGAAAAATTATCGAAACTTAAAACAGCAGACGAATTGTTAGACGAGCGCTATGGAAAACAGGGAACACTTTCACGTGTGGCATTTGAAGAAAGCGCCCTGAACTGGTATTACAGCGAAATACTGAGAGATCGTCGCAGGGAACTGAAAATTACCCAAAAGCAGCTTGCTGAAAAGGTCGGAAAGAAACGGGAGTACATTGCCCTGTTGGAAAAAGGAGAAACAGACATGCAATTATCTACATTTTTGAACATTTCGCAGGCATTGGGATTGAAATTTGCTCTAATGTAGTTAGCATGTTCGACGGCTTTCACGCATCGGTTATCGTTTTGGGTTGCCGCCCCTTTTCCGCTCCTCCTTTTTGGGGCGCGAAATATTTAGAATTATTTTTTTTTTTGAAAAAAAAAGATTACCTTTGTCGCCAAGTTAATACTGTAAGGTATAATTTAAAATTTAATTCGGCACATTCGAGAACGGCGGTTTTTGGGTGTGCTTTTTTGTTGAAAAACTCTAATAAATTTAGTCACAACCCACGCAGTTCCGGCTCTCTATCACCTCCACGTCTATCCATTCGCCTGTTCCGATATCAAAGTTCATTTTTCGCTTTAGTGCAATCCATTCATCGTCGTCTATCTCGCCATCTCGAATGGCTTATAGCATGGCTAATTTCATCTCTCGCGTCAATCTAATCATAATCCAGTTTTTTAATTATTTCTCCACTTATCCTGGCTATTTCCTCATCATTCAACCTGCCGATTTCCACCTCCGCCGTCATGCTCTGCATTTTAGGATTTTCTCGCCAAGCCGGGCCAGTCCTTGCTCGTCCGGGTAAAATAGGATATCTTCATGCCCGTCTTCCAGGCATAACCGTATCACCCCGCAAAGGTAATCATTGTTTTGTTATTTCATTCCGATTGCGCTCTTTTTCATTTTTCGATATTATCAGACTTTTTGCGCCTACTCCTGTTGTGGCCTGAACCCGATGGGTGTTCTTGGTTTGTTCAATGCCTTATTCTTAACATGCAGTTCCGCCAGCGATTCATTGATGAGCTCTAACTGCATCCGCGTGTCCTCGTTGATGTCGTTCTGGTCTATCAGAATATGTTCCAGGTATTGCTTCAGTTCCCTGACTTCATTTTGCAGTTCCTTTACTTCATTTATTGCCGGATTGCTCACTAATTGTCTGATTGCTACAAATGCTCGCATAATCTTGATATTTACAGCTATTGCCGTTTTGCTGGTAAGTACGGAAGATAACATTGCAACGCCTTGTTCCGTAAACGCATACGGTAAATATTTAGCGTATTTTCCGCGACCTGTGTCTAAGGTCGCAATTTGCGTCCTTAGAGAATTGTATTCATATCGTGTGACCTCGAACATGAAATCATCCGGAAAACGTTCAATATTACGCCTCACCTGTTCTTTCAAGCGCTTTGTTTCCGTTCCATACATCTCGGCCAAATCAAAGTCCAGCATCACCCTGTAGCCTCGAATCTCGTATATCTTGCTTTGTATCGGTAGTAGTTCCATAGCCTATTCCTCCATCCTGAATTTTGTTCCGCACTTCGGACAGGTAATTACGTCCGTCGACGGCGGCTCGAATAAGTCCGTCACCGGAACGCATAATGCCAAGGCGATGCGCTCTAATGTGTCCAATGATGGTTTTCTTTTGCCTGATACTATATTACTCGTGTTTGGTCGTGTAATTCCGATTTGCGACGAAAGCCATACCGATGTAACTCCCTTTTCTTTCAATACTTCTTTCATTCTCAATTTCATAATTCTTTCTTTAAATGTTCAATAATAGCGCAAAGATACTCATTGTATTTATATTTTTAATTTTCAATCTTATGAAGACTTACGAAAAAAATACCTGCGGCGGGTGCCGCTACTGGAAAGCAGACGATTGCATCAGCATAACCGGACGATGCTACAATCCTGATGGATATAACGACATGCTGCTTTTTTGCGACGAAGAACGCTGCTACAAGGCTTATAAAGAAAACACTTTTATTATCAATATCAATACTTTACAATCATGAAATCAAAACAATTCCTCTCCGAACTCATGCGCCTCGCCTGGCAATTCGTCAAGCGCAATGGCGCTTCCATGAAGCAAGCGCTTATCATCGCATGGCGCAACGCTAAGCTGAAAATCGAAATGGCTGTGCGTATCGTGAAATTCTTTTTCCAGAAGATTGACGGAACTACCCGCAAAGCCTTCGGTACCCTCAACAGCCGACACATCGCCGCCGATGATGTCAATGCCGGACGCAAAAAAAACGATACCGTTCAGGTCTACTGGGATTCTGAAAAGCAAGCCTGGCGCTCGTTTAAAAAATTTAACCTGCTATAATTCAACTGTTTCACGTGAAACAATAGTATACAGCTAATCATTTATTTAACATATTTATACATTATTTAACATGAAAGAAAACTATGACAATTGGACCGACTTCGACGACCGCAAGGCCGAAGCATCCCGCGAACTCAAACAACTTGAATTCGACCTGGCCTACTCCGACAAGCTGAACGACCAACAGTTTCAAGAAAAACTTATTCGCTATTATCTTTTAAATCACTTTCAAAATTAATACTAATCCGGTCGGGGCCGCCGCTCGCTGCTCCGATCACAATACAAAATTATTATGGAATCAGAATTTTCAACTGTCCGTGCTGCTGCTCAACGGCCACATCCCCTCAATCCAGCTTCTATCGCTTTCGTTTTGGCTTTTTGATTGCGGATATTATTATCTTTTTTTGAGGCGTTTTTTTGTGTTGTGCAAATGTTGTGCAAAAATGAAGTATGAAATTGTTATTTATTTGATATAGTGATATTTACATTTTTCATTAAGTAGTCTCGCCGGGAATACAACATAAAAATACATATAGTTAAATATAAACATATTAAATAAAATGAAATATGTATTTGCGCCACATTTGCGCCACATAGAATTTTCTGCCGTCCAATTCGGAAGCATAGGCAGGCCGGTTTTATCGTTCCGGCCTGTCTGCTTCCTGATAAGTCAGCTTATGAAAGTAATTTCATTCAATACGCTTAGTATGTTATCGTTTATACTATTTATGCGTCCTTGAATAAGCTGCATCATTTTCAACAGGCGCAACCGTTCTTCCGGTTTGTCCCACCTGATGAGAATAAGGTATCCAATCTGAATCAACGGCAGCTCTTGACGAACCTACAGCCCCGCCGAGAAGTTCGGCAAACTCTTCTATAAGTTTAAAGCCTTCGGCTTTGCCAAGACCTCGGCCGCCTGAAACTATTATGTCAGCGTCGGCAAGATTTACGTGCGCGCTTGAATCTTTTATGAATCCCAAAAATTTCGTCCTGTTTACCAAAGTTGAAACATCGACTTTATTTTCAATTACTTCGCCTTTTCTTCCTTTTTCAACTTTTGCTTCTTTAAATACTTTGTGTCTTACAGTCGCCATTTGCGGACGGTGATTAGGCGTAAGAATTGTCGCCATGATATTTCCGCCGAAAGCGGGACGGGTCTGGAGAAGGTTTCTGTTTTGCAAATCAACGTCTAAAGACGTGCAGTCCGCGGTAAGTCCCGTTTGTATTCTTGCGGCAACCCTTGACGCGAAAGAACGTCCTATATTTGTCGCGCCCATAAGTATTATTTCCGGCTTTTCCTGCTCTATAAGTCTGGTAAGTATGCTTGCGTACGGGTCATCCTGAAATTCGATAAAAACAGGATCGTCAAATATATAAACTTTGTCGGCTCCTCTTTCAATTAAATCCTGCGCTTTTGCTTTAATATCGGAACCAATCAATACCGCGCTCAAAGGAACTTCCAGCTGCTTGGCAAGCCTTGCGCCTTCGTTTAAAAGCTCGTACACTACGCTTGAAATTTCGCCGTGTCTCTGCTCGGCATAAACCCAAACGCCTCTGTACTTGCTTTTATCAACTCCTTCTCTGGGAGCGTCTTTTTTCATTTCAATAGCTTTAAATTTGCAGGCATCGACACAAGCTCCGCAAAATACGCATTTATTTAAATCTATAACGGCAATAGGCTGTTTTTTAGGATGTTCCGGCCTTTCCTGCATCGTAATCGCGCCGAAATTGCATGCTCCGACGCAAATTTTACAGCCTACGCATTTTTCCGCCGATACTAATATTTGGTTTGCCATTTTATCCTCACGAATTCAGAAGTTTAGAGAAGCTTCCAATTTATATTATTCCAATATCCGACATTTTTTTAACCAAAGCTGCTGCCTGCTGCTGAGCGTCTCCGGAAAATTTCTCACCGCCCGTTCTCTGCGGCGGCGTAAAAATTTTCATAACCTGCGTGGGAGAACCGTTAAGACCGATTCTTTTTTCATCTGCGTTTATTGACGGCGCATTAAAAGTTTTAATAACCGCTTTCTTGGCGGCCATCTTTCCTTTCAGCGAAGGAACTCTGGGATTGTTTATTTCTTTAACTACGGTTAAAAGACACGGCGCCGGAGATTCAATCAAATCGTATCCGTCTTCCATCATTCTTTCAACTTTCATGGACTTGTCGTTAATATCTTCTATTTTTTTAACGTAAGCTATATGAGGAATATTAAGCATTTCCGCAATTCCGGGACCTACCTGAGCAGTATCTCCGTCGGTTGCCTGCTTACCGCACAAAATCACGCTGTAATCGCCGAGCTGTTTTATCGCCGAAGAAAGAGCATACGATGTTGCCAAAGTATCCGCTCCGCCGAAAGCTCTGTCGCTTACGAGTACGGCTTCGTCAACTCCTCTTGAAATGGCTTCTCTCAAAGCCGATTCCGCCTGCGGAGGACCCATCGTTACAACGATACACTTGCCGCCCGTCCTTTCTTTAAGTCTTACGCCTTCTTCTATAGCATATTCGTCAAAAGGATTGATTATCGATTCAACGCCTTCCCTTTTTAATCTTCCGGTTTCATGGTCAATTTGAACGTTTGTCGTGTTAGGAACTTGTTTGATACATACTATTATGTTCATTTGCATCCTCTTATGTGTTTGTCATACCCAAAATCCGTAATCTGGTATCCATTTTTTATTTAGTCAGTTAACGTGGATCCCCGATAAAGACACTCGGGGATGACATCCTGCGGATGTCATTTCGCTTTCGCTGATTCTTTTATCAAGTTCAATGCGATTTCATTTTTCTGAATCTGGCTTGTGCCTTCATACAATGTCGTGATTTTCGCGTCTCTCATCATTTTTTCAACGGGATATTCTCTGCAGTATCCGTATCCGCCGAAAATCTGAACGGCATTCGTCGTAACTTTCATCGCTACTTCAGAGCAAAATAATTTTGCCATGGCTGATTCTTTGCTGGTTCTTCCGCCGGTACCTTTATCTATGCTTCTTGCTACCGTGTAAAGAAGGCATCTTGCGGCTTCAACTTCAGTCGCCATGTCAGCAAGCATGTGCTGTATTCCCTGGAATGAAGCTATTGCCTGGCCAAACTGAACCCTTTTTCTTGCG
>Ga0082212_10000983_pt1 | contig 41903 bp, 31 predicted proteins | sample TergutNt197P3_FD_71548 | JGI IMG/M metagenome (GOLD analysis project Ga0082212, IMG submission 71548) | Neocapritermes taracua P3 segment gut microbial communities from Petit-Saut dam, French Guiana - Nt197 P3 | ecosystem: Host-associated > Arthropoda: Insects > Digestive system > Gut ...
CGTGAGTATGACGACGCCGATATTGTGGTTAGGCAGCATGCACACGCCGGACGTAGCTCCGGAGACGTTGCCGCCATGGTCGATGCGCAGCTCGCCGCGATAGCTGTCGATGAACCATCCCAGGCCGTATCCCATCTCTATTGTTTCCGGCACTTTGAAAGGCAGCAGTTCATACGAAATGTTAGGCTTCCACAACTGGTCGAAGGAAGCCTCGTCTAAAAGCGCGTTTTCGCCTGCTTTGCCTTTGGCTAGATTAAACTTCAGCCACTGGGCCATATCGCCGATAGTAGCGCGGATAGAGCCTGCCGGACCCAGCGCCGTTACGCGCTCAGACTCGCAAGGGACCCGTTTGCCATCCTTGTCTTTATACAATACGGGCTGCTTGATATCCGGCCGGTCGTCCTGCCAGAAAAAGCTTGAGCTCATTCCCAGCGGCGCAAAGATGCGCTCGCAGGTGAAGTCCTCCCAGCTTTTTCCTGAGATTTCCTCTATCAGCTTTCCGGCGGCCGCGAACATGTGGTTGCTGTATTCCCATTTTGAGCGGAAAGTCTTGTTTGCCTTAAGATACTGCTGGCGGTTGTAGACAAGGTCGTCGCGGCCGACGTCCGGCCAGGTGATCCAAAACAAATCATGGCGAGGCAGCCCTGTCCTGTGGCAAAGGAGGTCCCTTGCGGTCACATCGCGCGCGGCCGGGTCGTCAAGGCTGAATCGCGGCATGTACTCCCGCACGGGTTTGTCGATGTCGAGCTTTCCTTCGGAGGCGAGCATCATCACGCCTGTGGCAGTGAAGGCTTTTGACGACGAACCGATCGGCAGCGCAAATTCGGTAGTCATAGGTACCGAATTATCACGGTCTGCATATCCGTAACCCTCCGACAGCAGGACCTCGCCGTCTTTAACGATCGTCACGACTGCGCCCTCCACCCCGATTTCTTCGAGGCCGCGCAGGACCATTGCTTCTACTTCCTTATGCATATTAAGTCTCCTCTCCAAAAATGATAGATTTATTTCTGTAATATTGAAAGATTATCACTGCCCTGTGAGCATTTCTATAATAAATGGCATGCCGCTGCATGGGCTTTGCCAAACTGCCGCAAGACGGGGTCGGCGTTATAACATTCCGGCTTTGCCTGCGGGCAGCGGTTGCGGAAACGGCAGCCTGTGCGCAGCTCTTCGGGTGATAATTCCGGGGTTTCCGATAAATCCACATCCAGCGCTTTTCTGCCAAAGACAGGCGCGCTCTCAAGAAGCATTACCGTATAAGGGTGCTTGGGGCTCGCGAAAAGGTCTTCCTTGCGCGCCATTTCCACTATCCTGCCCAGATACATCACCGCGACGCGGTCTGCGATAAAGTGCACGACCTCCAGATCGTGTGAGATAAAAGCATATGTCAGGTCCCGCGTTTCACGGAGGTCTACAAGAAGGTTTACTATCTGCGCCTGAATGCTCACATCCAGAGCGGATACGGCTTCGTCGCAAACTACCAGGGAAGGGTCGGCTATCAGAGCGCGCGCGATGCACACGCGCTGCCGCTGCCCCCCTGAAAACTGGTGCGGGAACTTGAACAAGTCGTCCGCCTGCAAGCCGCAGGCTTCGATCATATCCAGCGCACGCAAAAGCCGCTCCTTCTTGTTGTTTGCAAGATTGTATGCCCTTAGCGGCTCGCTCACTATCCCTGCGACTGTCATGCGCGGGTCGAGCGAACCGTAGGGATCCTGAAATATCATGCCTGTATGCCGGCGCAGCGCCCTGCGGGCATTCTTGTCCGCAGCGTTTATGTCGCTGCCATACAGCGACACGCTGCCCTGCGTCGGCGGCAGCAGCCCTATCAGGCAGCGGGCCGCCGTCGATTTACCGCAGCCGCTTTCTCCGACAACGCCAAGCGTCTCACCCCGGACGATGCTCAGGTCGACGCCGTCAACAGCCCTTATAACGTCGTTCTTTGCTCCTCGTTCCTTACTGCGCGGGAAATGCTTCATCAAGCCCTGAGCCTCGATTATTATGTCTCCGGGATCCGCTGCGCCTTCATATGCCCGCTCCAGGCGCGTTTCCCGACCGCTCAGGCGAGCCTCAATTGATTCCAGTTTCTCTTCAACGGCGTCAACAGCAGTTTCCAGCTTCTCCTCAACGGCGACGGCAGCGGTTTCCAGCGAACGTCCGATTTGCTCAAACTTCGTCTCCAGCGCTTCCGCCGCAGCCTCCAGCTTTTGCTCAACGCGTTCAATCTTTTCCTCTATTTTATTCTTTTCCGGCTTCTTACCGCTCATGTCACTCGCCTCAAATATTAACAGGTATATACTATCTCCTGACTTCTGACAACTATGCGAACAAAAAACACGAGACCATATGCCCGTCCTCCACGATGACGTCCGGCGGCAGCTCCGAATAACAGCGCTTCTGCGCGCGGCTGCAGCGTGTGTTGAACGGGCAGCCTTCCGGGCGGAGCGCAAGCGGAGGAACCGTTCCGGAGATTGCCTTGAGCCGCCCCCCCTGCGCTTTACCGGACGGGCGCGAGGCGATCAGCCCCAGCGTGTAAGGGTGGAGCGGGTTTCTCACGATCTCGCCGACAGGCGCATATTCGCAAACACGCCCCGAATACATGACCATAATGTCGTCCGCGCTCTCAGATACCAGACTGAGGTCATGTGATACCAGGATAATGGCCATACCGGTCTCCTCGCGCAGCTTGCGAAGCAGCGCCATGATCCGCGACTGTATTGTCACGTCCAGCGCGGTCGTGGGCTCGTCTGCAATGAGCAGATCCGGGCTGCAGGACAGCGCCATGGCAATGAGCACCCGCTGCCGGAGCCCTCCGGAAAGGGTATGCGCGTAGCTGTTTAGAACATGCCTAGTGTCCGGAACACGCACAAGGCGGAGCATATCCATTGCAAGCGCTTCCGCTTCCGGATGTGAGATCCTCTGATGCAGACGGATAGCTTCGCGCAGTTGCTGGCCGACGGTGAACACAGGATTCAGCGCCGCCATCGGTTCCTGGAAGATCATGGAAACCCGCGACCCGCGCAATGCACGCAGCCTGTGCTTGTCCATCTTTAATGTGTCCTGCCCGTCGAATAGTATCTCGCCGCCGGCATATATTCCCGGCGGCGACTGTACAAGGCGAAGGATGGACAGGCACGCGACGCTCTTACCGCAGCCGGACTCTCCCACTATCCCGAGCGTCCTTCCGCGGTCCACGCGGAAAGAGACGCCGTCGACAGCGCGAAGCGGCTGCGAGCCGCGCGATTCAAAATACACGCGCAGCTCCCGCACATCCAGCAAATGCCCCATTACTCCACCGGCCCTCTCACTCTAAACTTTACACTAACTCCTGACCCCTGAGCCCTGAGCCCTGGCCCCTGAATCCTGCGCGCTTACAGCGCGTCAATCCCAATACCAATGATAAAAACCGCGGTAGGATGTTGAATGCAGCCCGGGGGTGGTCGCAACCGTAGCCTGCAGCACGTAAAGCGGCAGGTAGGCCGCCTCGCGGGAGGCGATGTCCAGCGCTTCTTTGTAATACGCCTTGCGCTGGGCAAGGTCAAGCGTGGTCCCGCCAAGCTCGAACAGCTCGTCAACATCATCGTTCGAATAGCGCGCAAGGTTCAGATAATCATGACCGCCGGTGATATAAGCGTACGATATCAGCGACGCATCAGGTTCAAGGCCCAGCGCGAGTATGCCGATCCCGTAGTTTCCGAGTATCAGATCCACGACCAGAGTGTCAAGTTCCACGGTCATGATGTCTATCTCAATACCCACTGCGGCAAGCTGTTCTTTCAGAATCTGCGCAGGGATGGCAAACTCGTCCGTCGCCGCTGTGAGGATGGGTTCATCGATCACCAGCCCGTCCTCGTATCCTGCTTCTGCGAGCAGTTCTCTGGCTTTCGCGGGGTCGTAGCTGTACTGGAAAATCTCATCATAGCGCGGCGCCGCAGTGTTGAAGTCGGGGTTGGCGAGATATGCGGCAGGAGAACCGTAGCCGCCCACGCTCCCGAGGATGAAGTCTTCCTTGTTGACTGCATAATTGATAGCCTGGCGCACCAGAGGGTCGTCAAACGGCTCGCACTCATTGTTCATGGCGAAGAAACGTATGGTAATGGTGTCCTCTGTATACGTGTTGTACTTGCCGGTAGCCCTGAGACGCTCCCAGTTATCTCCGTCGCAGATGACGTAGTCGCACTCTCCCGCTTCCATTGCGCGCACGGCCGCGTTCGTGTCGCTGAAAATAATGATTTCAATGTTACCTATGGGCGCGGGCGCGCCGTGGTATGTCTCGTTACGGGCAAAGACAGCCTTTTGATCCATGACGAGAGACGCCAGCGTATATGGCCCTGTTCCGCCCGGAATGCCGCCGCCGAACCCTTCATCGAGGCCGCTTGTAGCGTCTTCGCTGAGAAAACGTATGCGGCTGAGCTCAATATGGAAGGCCGGGTTTATATCATACAGCTCAAAGATAACAGTGTAGTCGTCAGGGGCGTCGACGTCCGCGACTGAAGCGAGATAGCCCATCATATAGGGGCTCTCCCCGGCGCGCTCGATGGAGTACAGCACGTCTGCGGAGGTGAAGTCGCCACCTGTTTGCCACTTGACGCCCTTCTTGAGGTGGTAGGTATAGACCATGCCGTCCGCGCTTACTTCATAGCTCTCCGCCAGGCGCGGGAACTCGTTTCCGAGCTGGTCTATGTCATAGAAGCTCTCATAAATCATGTCAATTAGCGTATAGTCGGCGTCTGAGGCTGCATAATGCGGGTCGATGGTGCTGTAGGCAGTCAGCCATGCGACGCGCAGCGGTGTTTCAGACTGGGGCAGAGGCTCGGCGTCGCCCGGGTCGGTCGTGACTCCCGGGCTTGCGGGTGAATCGGGGTTTTGCGCAGAATCCTGGGTCGCAGGCGCTCCGGAGTCTGACGGCGAGGCAGCCGGTGTGTCCTTTGTACCGGAATCCTCAGTTTTGCCGCATGCCGCAAGCGCAAAAACAAGCGCCAGCGTCAACACGATCGCAAAAATCCTCACATACTTCTTCCTTTTCATTTCCTTTCATATCCTTTCAAAATATTTTCTCACTCAACAATTTACACACTATACTGACCCCTGACCCCTGACCCCTGACCCCTTCGCGCCTATGGCGCGTTATCTCAATTTCGGATCGAGCGCGTCGCGCAGCCCGTCGCCCATAAGGTTGAACGCCAATACAGCTATCAGCATCGTCACGCCCGGCACAGCCATCAGATGAGGCGCGCGCATAAAGTAGTTCTGGCCATCCGCGAGCATAGCTCCCCACTCAGGGTTCGGCAGCTGCACGCCGAGTCCAAGATAAGAAAGCCCGGCCCCTATCATGATCATGGAAGCGATATTGGAGACTGCGCTGAGGATCAGCGGTCCCGCGGCGTTCGGGATTACATGCCGCGCGACGATTGCTGCGGAACCGGTTCCACAGGACCGTGCGGCTTCTATATACTCAAGGCCGATGATGTTAAGTATTACTGAGCGGACATAACGCGTCATATCCGGCACGCTGGCTATAGTGATGGCGATCATAACATTGTTTAAGCCCGGCCCAAGCGCAGCGACCAGAGTCAGCGCCAGAAGCAAACCGGGTATGCAGCTGAGCACGTCGCAAATGCGCATGATGACGCTCTCTATAAACCCGCCCTGATACACAGCTATACCGCCGAAAACAATGCCAAGGAACAGCGAACAGATCATTGGTACTATGCCCATAGACAAAGAGACCCGCGACCCGTACAGCAGCCGTGTCAAAATATCCCTGCCAAGCTGGTCTGTGCCAAGGATATGCCCGCTGCCGGGGGGCATTAGCTTGTTGCGGATGTTTTGGGCGGTTATCATTTCCTTTGGCACAAGAACAGGCGCCAGGAGCGCAAGTGAAACTAAAACTATAACCACAACAAGCCCCGCTACAGCGAAGCGGTTGCGGCTGAAGCCGCGCCATATAACAGCGAGGTATTTCGGCTTTTTCTGCATCAGGAGCTCAAGGGCTTCACTGCGCCTCGCAGCATCATCCATAATACTCATTTCACCTGCTTCTAATGTCGGAATGCAATTTGAACGCCGGCTCTGCCTGCTCTGCCTATACCTGCCCTGCCTCTGTGTGGATACCTGAACAGTTGATCATCGGTTTCCGGCAAAACGGCGGCGAACGCGCGGGTCCAGGCCTGCGTACGATATGTCGATGGCAAGGATAATCACCATAAAAACGCAGGACAGAAAAATCGTGCAGCCCATCACAACAGGCAGGTCGCGCTGCAGGATCGCAGTAACGATATGCCGCCCCAGGCCCGGCAGGGAGAATACAGCCTCGATTATCACCGTGCCGCCAAGCAGCGAGCCGAACATCAGTCCTGCGCTATTGATGAGCGGCAGCGCTGCGTTGCGGAATGCATGTTTCCAGATGACAGAGTGCTCCGGCGCGCCTTTTGCTCTTGCAGTCTTGATATATTCCTGATGCACGACGTCAAGCATCGTCACGCGCGTGAGCCGCATGAACCCCGCGGACCCCGGTACTGCAAGGGAGATGACGGGCAGCACATAACCCCTCCAGGTTTCCGCGCCGAATGTCGGGAACAGGGGCAGCGTAATACTGAATACATACACGAGCGTCATGCCGAACCAGAAAACAGGGATTGCGGATAAAAAAAGAGCCAGCACATTAACGCCCGCTTCCATGGGCCTGCCGTGGCGGATGGCTGCCAGGACCCCCATCGGAACGCCGATAAGCAGCGCGCCGATCACTGAAAAGACTGCCACCGCGAGCGTGATGGGGAGCTTGTGTACGATAGTCGACATGACAGGCTGCCGCCCGCGGTAAGAGACTCCGAAGTCGAAGCGCGTGAAGATTCCCGCGATATAGTCTAGCATGCGTACCGGGAACGGGCGGCCGAGGCCGAACTGTTCGTTGAATTTGTCGACTTGCTCCTGTGTCGCGCTTATTCCAAGCTCCATGCGCCCGGGGTCGCCCGGTATTATTGACATTATGCAAAATACTATAATGATCACCGTAAGCAGGGTGGGGAGCATGAATAGTATTCGTTTGCACACATATTTTGCCACAGACCAATCCCCTCCTGTGCGGCTATATTAATATTGAACACTGATCGGAAATCAGTGTTCAAAAGTGACAGTTAAGAATAAGAACCGCCTGAATGCAAGGATTGTACCACATGTCAAATGCTTTTACTACAGGAATTTCGCATGGGATACACAGTTTCGTATGGGATACGCAGTTTCCTCAGTTCCAGTACCAGTAGTATAGACTCTGATAAGACGTTGAATGGAGCCCCGGCACGGTCACTATCGTTGCTTTTAGCACATACAGAGGCAGGTAGGCGGCTTCACGCGATGCGAGGTTAAGAGCGCGCCTGAAGTTAGTGAAGCGCTCCTCGGCGTCGGGAGAGCTCAGGCCAAGCTCGAAGAATTCATCCACTTCATCGTTTGAGTACCGGGCGAGGTTGAGATAATCGACGCCCTCTGTCATATAGGCATTTGCAATGAGCGTAATGTCCGGGGAGAGGCTGGCGGGAGGTATTCCAATGGCGTAGTCGCCCAGAATAAAGTCCTCGGCAAAAGTTTCCGGGTCCGCTATTTCGATCTCTATTTCGATGCCAACAGCGGCAAGCTGTTCTTGCAGGTTATGCGCCGCAGCTATGGATTCTTCCTCTTCTGCGACAATAATGGGGTCGTAGATTTCAAGGCCGTCCTCGTAACCAGCCTCATCAAGATACCGGCGCGCCCTGTCGGGAGTGTAGCTATATGAGGGAATATCGTCAAAACCGGGCAACGCCGCGTCAAACTCGGGATTCGCAAGATAAGTGGCCGGTATGCCGTAGCCGCCGACTACGCTGTTAATGAAGTCCTCCTTGTTGATGGCACAGTTAATGGCCTGGCGCACTAAAGGCTCGTCGAAGGGGTCACAATCGTTGTTCATAGCCAAAAAACGCACCGTCGGCGTGTTTTCGATGTATGTGTTGTACTTGCCCGTGTCTCTAAGACGCTCCCAGTTATCTCCGTCCACTGCGGCATAGTCGCACTCGCCGGTCTCGAGCGCGCTCACAGCTGCAATAACTTCGCGGTAGACTGTGACTACGATATTGCCGATAGGCGCGGGCTCGCCGTGATAAAAGTCGTTGCGGTAAAATACGAAGCTCCGGTCTGTCACGGGGAAGGGCAGCGTGTAGGGCCCTGTGCCGCCGGGGATGCCGCTGTCAAAACCATCTTCGAGGTAGCTTGTGGCTTCTTCGCCAAGAAAACGGATATGGTTGATTTCAAAGTGGAAGTTCGGGTTTTCGTCGTATAAGTCAAAGACAACTGTATGCTCGTCCGGGGCATCATAAAAGGCGACGGAGGCCATATAACCCGCCATAAGAGGGCTCGCTTGCGCGCGGTCGAGAGAATACAGCACGTCTTCTGATGTGAAATCCTCTCCTGTCTGCCACTTGACGCCCCTTTTCAGATGATACGTATACTCCATGCCGTCGCTGCTGACCTCGTAGCTTTCAGCAAGGCGCGGGTACTCATTGCCTTTTTTGTCAATATAGTAGAAGCTTTCATATAGCAGGTCGGCAAGCGCATGTTCGGCGTCAGTAGCAGCGTAATGAGGGTCGATGGTGCGGCAGGGCGTCCGCCATGCGACTCGCAAAGGGGCTTCGGACAATGCTGACGGCGTGTAGGGCCCGGGGCTTGTCGTGCCGTCGGGGTTTGCGGGGTTGTTTGAACCGTACGGCGGGGACTCGGCATGGGAGGCGTCCTGGCTTGCATCCGAGCCGTTTTCCGGCGGCGTGTTTTTTTTACCTGAATCGCCGCATGCCGCAAGCGGTATCAAAAGCGCCAGCAGTATGACAGCCGCGCAAATTCTTTTTCTGCTTATCCTATTCATGATACGATGTCTCTCCTTGGTGAAACTGCATTTTTGTCGGGTGAACCATATTACTGAAAGCTTACCACCCAAGCAGTGTTCAGTCAAGATGCTTTCCATAGGACAAATTTGACAAACGGCAGGGCGGTAATGTATACTCTCAACTCAGGTTTTTGCGAAGGAGAGATATTGCTGTGAATGAAGAACTGCGGATGATATCGGAGCGTATCAGGGAACTGCGCGAGATTTTCGGGCTGACCGAGGAAGAGATGGCGCGAGAAACGGGAGTGGATACGGCTAAGTATATAGAGTATGAGACCAGAGGCGAGAACATACCTATTAGCGTGCTGTACCACATCTCGCACAGGTTCGGGGTCGACCTGTCTGAAATACTCACCGGAGAACCCGCGCGGATATCGACTATGCAGATATGCAAGCGCGGAAAGGGAAAGACTATCGATAGGTACCCCGGATATATGTACGAAGACCTTGCCCCGAGGTTCACAGGCAAGGTGATGGAGCCGCTCCTCGTGACGCTGACCCCCGGCGAGCCTGAGGCTGCGCTTGTGACGCATGGGGGGCAGGAGTTCAACCTTGTGCTCGAGGGCACCGTAATTATCACATATGACGGTAAGGAGCACCCGCTGAGCGCCGGGGATGCTGCTTACTTCGACCCGACGCACCCGCACGGGCAGAAAGTGGGCGGCAATGAAAAAGCGCGGTTTTTAACTGTAATTACTGAGTGACGGCTATTTAGGATCCAGGGGTCAGGGGTTAGGGGTCAGGGTTATTTTTGAGTTTTTGCGCTTAGTGTTGAGATTAGGAGTGACGAGAATTGCTGGATAAGTTTCTTCCGCGTATGGAATTTGAGTCTTATGAAGATTTTATTGAGAATTACAAGGTCGAGGTACCTGAGGATTTCAACTTCGGCTTTGACATAATAGACGGCTGGGCGCAAAGGGAGAGCGCGAAGCCTGCGCTGCTTTGGTGCGATGACAACGGGGATGAGCGCAGGTTCTCGTTCGGGGATTTGAGCGCGCTTTCAAACAAGGCTGCCAACTATCTGAGCAGTCTTGGCATCGGGAAGGGCGACGTCGTTATGTGCATCCTGCGCAGGCGTTACGAGTACTGGATAACGGCTATTGCGCTGTGCAAGCTCGGAGCTGTACTGATCCCGGCGACGATGCAGCTTACGACGAAAGACATTGTATACCGCCTGAACGCTGCAAAGGTCAAAGCGGTGGTGTGTTATAACGACGCAGACGGCTTTATCGTTTCGCAGATGGAGGCCGCGCTGCCGGACTGTCCAACAGTTGCGACGCGCATTCTGACGCCCGATACGCGCGCCGGTTGGCTGCAGTGGGAAGAGCCGCTCGATTCGTTTTCCGATAAGCTGGAGCGCCCGGAAGGCGCGGGGCGCATCATGGCTGCGGACCCGATGCTTATATACTTTACGTCCGGCACGACCGGGATGCCAAAGATGGTGGAGCATTGCTTCGCCCATCCGCTCGGGCATATAGTCACTGCAAAGTACTGGCAACAAGTGCGCGAAAACAAGCCGCATATGTCCGTGTCGGACTCGGGCTGGGCAAAGTTCGGCTGGGGGAAGATATACGGGCAGCTGATCTGCGGGGCGACGGTGTTCGCGTATGACATGGAGAAGTTCGTTCCCGAAACCCTTATGAAAATGCTGGAAAAATACAAAGTGGCGACGTTTTGCGCGCCGCCTACGATGTACCGGTTCATGCTTGCCGATGGCATGGAAGGGTATGATTTCAGCTCAATCGAGCATTGCGGCAACGCGGGGGAGCCGCTCAGCCCGGAGGTTTACAACAAGATAAAAGGCGTCTGGGGGCTGGACATGCACGAGGGGTTCGGGCAGTCGGAGTCGACCGTGCTGGTGGCGAACTTCCCGTGGTTCAAACCAAAGCCGGGGTCGATGGGAAAACCGGCGCCGCTTTATGATATCGATATTGTCGACGAAGACGGGAACACCTGCGAAGACGGCGAAGAGGGCCGCATTATCGTGCGCAACGCGGAAGCGGTGGGGCTTTTCAAGGGGTATTATCTGGATGATAAGCTGACAGCCGCCGCGTTTGCGGGCGGAGTGTACGACACCGGCGACAGGGCGTGGCGCGACCCCGACGGGTACTACTACTTTGTCGGGCGCAACGACGACATGATAAAATGCTCCGGCTACCGCATCGGGCCGTTTGAGGTGGAGAGCGTGCTGGCGGAGCATGACGCCGTGCTGGAATGCGCCGTCACGGCAGCGCCGGATCCGAAGCGCGGGCAGGTAGTCAAGGCGACTATCGTGCTAAACGCCGGCTGGAACCCTTCTGACGAGCTTATTAAGGAACTTCAGGACCACGTAAAAAAGATGACCGCCCCGTACAAGTATCCTCGCATAATCGAGTTCATAGACGAGCTCCCGAAAACAATCGGCGGAAAAATAAAGCGCGCAGAGCTGCGCGCTAAGTAAGATAATAGGGAGCAGGGGAAGGGAGCCTAAACGGCTACTTTCCCTTTCCAATAGCCTTTGCGATAATATATCCAGCTTAAGAGGCTGCTCAGGCCCCAGCCTATGGGGATAGACCAGGCGAGAGCCTCGGGGCCCATGCCCGCGAAGCCGACGAGCCCGTAGGCCGAGAGTGCGCGGATCGTCAGGCTCACTATGGGGAACACCATTGCGATGACCGCGTCGCCGACGCCTCTGAAGAACCCGTTGAAGCCGAAGAGGAAAGCGAAAAGGAAGTAGAACACCACCATTGTGCTCAGGTACATCCTGCCTATGCGCAGTATTTCAGGCGTGTTGACGTCGTCCTGTTTCAGGAATAGTGAAATAAGCTGAGGGCTGAAGGCCATAAGTAATGCGGACATGCACACGGAGATGAGCAGCATGTACAGCAGAGCGGTCCTGAAGCCTTTTTTCGCGCGATCTTCCTGGTGCGCCCCCATATTCTGCGCGACGAATGTGGACAGCGCCATCGAAAGGTTGCCGACAGGCATGATCGCAAGCTGGTCGATTCTGGAAACGGCGGTGATCGCCGCCATTGCCGTAGAGCCGAACGAGTTTATAAGCCTCGTTATTGTCAAGTTTGCAAGCGATACGATCGATTGCTGGAGGGCTGCGGGAGCGCCGTACTTGATGATGGAGCGGAACAGGCCGGAATCGAACTCCAGCTTCCTGACCTGCAAAACCGGAACGCGCCGGTAGACATAAACTACGCATAGCACCGCTGCGGCCATCTGCGCGGCGATCGTCGCGGCGGCGGCGCCCATGACCCCCATGTCGAGCCTTGCGACAAACAGCAGGTCAAGCCCCGTGTTCAGGATAGTGGAGAAAATCAGGAAGTACAGCGGCGTGCGCGAATCGCCGAGAGCGCGCAGGTAGGCGCAGTACATGTTGTAGAACACGGGGAACAACATACCGGACATGAGTATGCGCAGGTATGTTGTGGCGTCGCCGATGATTTCGTCGGAAGCATTGAGCGCGCGCAGGAGCACCGGCGCAAACGTTATGCCAAGCGTGGTAAGCACGACTGTCAGGCAGGCCAGGAAAATGATGCTGACAGACACGGTGCTCTTGAGCCTGTCAAGCTGTTTGGCGCCGTAAAACTGCGAAATAAGGACTGCGGAGCCTGTGGTGAGCCCTATGAGCGACGCGACTACGAACATGAGGATGTTCATAGACACGCCGACGGAAGCCAGCGCGTCGCCGCTGACAAAACGCCCCACGATAAGCGCGTCCACCAGGCTGTACAGCTGCTGGAACAGGTTGCCTATAAGCATAGGCAAAGAGAACAGCAAAATCTGCTTTGCAATATTTCCTTCTGTAAAATCCCTCATAAATGACCCTGATTCCTAGCTCCTAACGCTATTCTTCTCATACATGATCCACAAACCCCGGAGTATCAGGTCCGGGTCATGCACGATCTCGCGCTTGCAGTGGCGGTATATCGCTTCGGAGAGCCCGCCGGTCGCGATTATTGCCGCCCGCTCGCCGAGCTCTGCCTCAAAACGGTCCGCCATGCCGTCTATCATCGACGCGGTCGCGTATGTCGCGCCGCTTTTCATGCAGTCGACCGTGTTTGAGGAAATGCATTTTAGCGGCGCTTCTATCGGAACCCGCGGCAGCTGCGAGGTGCCGGCGGCCAGGGCGCTCATCGAAAGTGACACGCCCGGCATTATTGCCCCGCCGATGAAGCTGCCGCTCTTGTTCAATACATACATCTTGGTTGCTGTGCCAAGGTCGACGATGATGAGCGGAGGTTCATATGTACCTAGAGCTCCCACCGCTGTGGCGACCATGTCGCCGCCTAATTGCCCCGGGTCGTCTATGAGGATGTTCAGGCCTGTCTTAATCCCGGAGCTGACTACGATGGCCTCAATACCTGTCAGGAGCTTGACTGCCCGCGTTATCACTCCGGTCAGCGGAGGCACGACGCATGAAACGACCGCCCCTGATAGTATTTCATGTGTCAGGCCGTGGAACTCCAGAATGCCCCTTATTTCGACCGCATACTCGTCAGACGTCTTTGAAATGTCGGACGACATCCTGTAAACATGGGTGATCGTGCCGCTTTCAATGCAGCCGATCACAATATTTGTGTTGCCTATGTCAATAGCAAGTACCATTTGCACAAAACCTCATCTATCTCTTTTCTCTTTTCTCACTTCTCACTGACTCCTAACTCCTAACCCCTAACTCCTAACCACAAACTCCTAACTCCTTCGCGCCTACTGGTGCATATATCAACTCGTCCTGCGATCCTGGCCGAACTGTATCAGCCGGACGATCACGGGGCTGAGGACTATGTTCAGCGCGAACTCAAAAATGAAGTTCAGGCCTATCATCCCAAGGAAAATGTATGCGGCGGCGTTCTCAAACCCTGCGCCCGCGCCCCATTCGTTTATAGTGTCCAGAAAAAACACATAACAGCCTATGATGAAAATGCCAGTGTTGACTATTGGGCAGACCGCTGCGCTGACAATAGCCGCGACAGTCCTGCTCTTGCGTGCAAGCAGCCTGTATGCAGAGCCGGCGGCAAGCCCGGCAAGCGCGCCTTTGGCGAGCACTATCACTATCGCGCCAAATGCGTTGATAGCCATAAATGCTGCCGCGTCCCCGCTCATCAGCACCGCGAACCCGAAAACGAGCCCGAGCCATCCGCCCGCATACACCCCTGTCAGCGCCGAGCCGACGACAATCGGCATCAGTACCAGTGTTATGGAAAACGGGCCGAATCTGATGAACGCGCCGAGAAACTGCAGCACGACGACGATAGCCGTGAGCAGTGCCAGGAGTACTAGTTTTTGCGTGTTTACCGGTTTTGTTGCGCTCGTGTTGTTTGAACTCATTCAAACGTCCTCCTTTGCTGCCGCTCCTTTATGAAACCGCTGGTTTGCTTGGATGCGGCGCTATGAGAGTAATAATAATTGATGCGGGAATTTGAGTCAATAGAAATTCACTGTTTGGCTGTGCTTTTCCGACACGCGGACGTCGACTCCGGGAAAGGCTGCCTGCAGCTTTGAGGCGAGCGGGGCGACAACGACGTTCTCCGTGCAGAAATGGTCGGCGTCTATAAGGTTTATACCGCGCTCCTTCGCCTCGAGGAAGTAATCGTACTTTAGGTCTGCTGTGACGAAGGTGTCGCAGCCTTGCGCGGCAGCATGCTCGAAATGGCTGCCCCCGGAACCGCTGACAACAGCGACTTTGTGGGCAGCCCTCCCGCTGTCGTAGTACCGGATGACCCCAACGCCCAGCGCAGCCTTCAAAGACGCCATGTACTCCTTCAGCGGGAGCGGCGAGGCTAAATGCCCGACCCTGCCGTACGAAAACGCCTCGCCTGTTTCGAGCCTGCCCTCGTCCGCAAGTAGTCCGGCGGGATTGCCGCTGCTCGCGATGCCCGCGGCCACCGCAAGCGCGTCGCCCACTCCGCCCCGGGCCGCGTCGAGGTTCGTATGCATGCATATCGCCGAAACGCCGCCGGACAGCATGCGGACGATCTTACGCCCGGTGACGTCCGCGTCCGTTACCGAGTTTATCGAAAAAAACAGCGGGTGGTGCGAAACGACCAGCTGCGCGCCTGTGTCTAAAGCTTCTGTGACAACGTCGCTTGTTATGTCAAGGCTGACGATCACTTTTGACAAAACATCGCCGGCGCGCCCTACCAGCAAACCGACATTGTCGAAGTCCATCTTCATTTCCAACGGCGCTGCGGATTTCAAAAACTCCAGTACATCGCTTATGATAACCAATTTTGCGTCACCCCTGACATATGATAATTGTGTAGTTTCTGCCTTTGTCGCGGACCCGCTTCATATCGCGCAGGACATAGCCGTTCGCTAAAAGCCAGGCGTATAGCTCGGGCGCTTTTGTTTGGGGCTGGGCGATGAGCCGGACGCCCGGGGCGCTGACCCAAGGCGCGTCTGCCAGAATGCCGGCTATTGTCTCGCCGCCCATGCCCGCGATCACAACGGTATCGGCCATGGACGCGCCGACGCCGTCCAGCCCCGGCGCAGTGATAAACGTAAGCTTGTCCGCCACGCCGTATTTCACTGCTGACCGGCGCGCCGCGGCGAGCGACCCTGCGCTCATATCCGATGCGATAATGCTTCGCGCCAGGCCGCTCTCAGCGAGATAAACCGGCAAAAAGCCATGGTCGGTACCAACGTCGACCACAGCCGCGCCTTTTTCAATATAACCCGCGACAGCAGCGAGCCTGTTTGATAACTTAATTCGCATATCCTTCTCAAAAAGCAAAGCGAGGGTATATAAACAAACCCTCGCTCACTTAAACAATAGAGAAACTATTGCGTCACAGACGCAACCAGCTTTGCAAGAAACTCGTCTGCATTCACGCCGTGGGCGCTGCAAGCCTCCTCAAGAGTCTCGCCGCTCGACATCGCGCAGCCAAGGCAGTGCATGCCTATGTCCTGGAACAAAGGAGCGGAATCCGGCGCAAGTTCCAGAATATCAGCAATGATTGTGTCTTTTGTAATAGTCAGCATTTATGTTACCTCCATATAAATTTCTTCAGAACGTGAACTATTATATACGACGCAACTATTGATTTCAACATTTTTCGCTTTATTTGCAACAAAAATTTTCAAATCGCGGGTGGTGGCGTATTTCGACGGATGTTCGTCCATATTTCCAAATTACTGTTTGATTACCATAACCATTTAGTGTAAAATCAACATAACACGATGGACCCGATGAGCATTACAAATAATGTAAGGAGCGTGATCCATATGCTGAGCGAAAAAGAAAACTTTATGCGCGCGCTGAGCGGGGAAGTGCCGGAATATGTGCCGCGGTACAACATATTCTGGGGCGTCCGCCCCTCGATATTCATGGGCGAGCGCGTGAACGGCGTGGGAAAGGACATCTACGGAGTCGAATGGACGAACGAGGGCAGCGCATTTGAAGCGTCGCTGCCAAGAAACGACGTATTCCTCCTCGACGACATCCGCCGCTGGCGCGACGTCATCAAATTCCCGGACTTTTCACATGTCGACTGGGAAACGATGTCTAAAAACGATCTGAAGGATGCAAACCCCGAGCTGCCGAGGGGCGGCGGCATTGCGGCGGGCGGCTTTTTCCAGGGGCTGATGGCATTCATGGGCTTCACCGAAGGGCTGTGCGCCTGCTTCGAAGAGCCGGAGGAAGTGAAAGCGCTGATGAACTACCTCTGCGACAGCTACCTCAGCCTGGCTGATAATTTCCTGAAATACTACCAGCCGGACTACATTTCTTTCGGCGACGACATAGCGCATGAGCGAAACCCATTCGTCTCGCTGGAAGTGTTCCACGACATTTTCGAGCCGGTCTGGCGGCGCTATTTGAAGTTCTTCAAAGACAGGGGGTACCTTGCCGTGCACCATAACTGCGGGCATTTCGAGGACTTCCTCGACGACGTGGTCGACATGGGCTTCAACGCGTGGGATCCTGCCCAAAAGTCCAACGACCTCAAGGCAATAAAGAAGAAGTTCGGTAACAAGCTGATGATATGCGGCGGATTTGAGGGCAGGCCCTTCCTTCCGCATATCGATGTTTCAGAGGAACAGGTGCGCGGGGCCGTTAAATCCTTGCTGGACGACCTTGCTCCCGGCGGCGGCTACGGCTTCTTCGGCGGCGTCATGGAGGACCACCCCGTCGCCAAGCAGCGTACAGAATGGATCGAGGACGAGTTCGTTAAGTTGAGGACTACTTACTATAACTGATCGATAGATATGCAGAAATATGCAAAAATGGAGACGCTCTCGATGAGCGCCTCCGTTTTCTTCGCAGTTTATGGCTGGGAATTATTTTTCGAATAATTCGACGGCTTCCTTGTGGGCGTCGATAATCTTGATCTCTTGCGGGCAGCGGCTCTCACAAACGCCGCAGGCAACGCAGTCGCTTGCCTTCGCGGGGGTACCGCCCCACATGCCGCCGGTGATCATTCCGTACATACGCTTTGAACTGGCGAGGTTCTGGTACTTCGTGTAGTCGTTCATGAGCCTGATGACTCCCGGCGTATTGATATGCTGCGGGCAGTCGTCCACGCAGTAGCGGCACTCCGTGCAAGGAATCTGCGGGATCTTCTTCAGCTCGTCCATTGCGTTTGCGATTACTTTCATATCCGCATCGGACAGCGGGCCCATGTTGTCGGCTGTTTTTGTGTTGTCATCGACCTGGTCGATGTCGGACATACCCGACAATACTGTAACGACGCCTTCGAGGGCCATCGGGAACCGCAGCGCCCATGACGCGACGCTTGCGTTCGGGTTCGCCTTCTTGAAGATAGCTGCGACTTCGGGAGTGAAGTTCGCGAGCGAGCCGCCCTTGACCGGCTCCATGACTATGACGCCGACGTCGTGCGCGACTGCCACGTCATAGCATTTCTTCGACTGGACGCCCTCGTCTTCCCAGTCGAGGTAGTTGATCTGGAGCTGGATGATGTCTATGTATTTGCCATGCTCGTCCAGAATTTTATTGAGTGTGTCCGCATTGCCGTGATAGCTGAAGCCGATGTTCTTCGACTTGCCAGTATCCTTGACGCTTCTGAGATAATCCCAGGCTTTTGCGTGGTCTAGCATCTCCAGGCCGCGCCCGATGCCATGCAGGAAATAGAGGTCGAAATACTCGAGCCCCGCGCGGTCAAGCGAGGTCTGCGTCATTTTTTTCAAATCATCCGGCGTGAGTTTTTCGCGCACCGGCAGCTTTGTCGTCACCTGGAACTTGTCGCGGTCGAAACGCTCCGCTACGGCCTGGCGGATCGCCACTTCCGAGTTCCCGCCGTGGTAGCCGTAAGCTGTGTCATAGTAGGTGAAGCCGCGCTCCATGTACATATCGACCATTTTTTTTACCTGCTCGATGTCGATTTCCGCATCTGTCTTGCCGGGCAGGGTGGGGAGACGCATGAAGCCGAACCCCAGTTTCTTTATCGGTTTGCCGAAATAATTTTTCACTGATAATAAGCCTCCTAACTTATCTTTTTTTATGTCGTAGATTGTAACTCATTTACTTCCGGTTGACAAGTAGAGTTTTTGAAGTAAAATAAATCAGACGTCTGATAAGGGGGGGCAAATGGATGACGATGAAGAGAATCGACGCGCATATCCACTATTGGGTCGGGCACCCGCATTTTAACCAGCTTGCACAGGAGGCGGGGCATGAGAACTCAGAGGACCATCTGAGGGCGACCTTCAAAGAAGAGGGCATCGTGCGCGCAATAGTAATGAGCAACTTGCGGATGGAGAGCGACATAACAAATTATCCTGATTTCCTCAGCTACTGCGCCGGCATCGGGCAGGACGCGCTGGACTCGGTCCAGCTTGATAATTCGATAGCAATGGCCGACAAGCATCTTTCTTTGGATAAATGCGCGGGGCTGAAGATATATGCCGGCTATACACATATAAGCCTGGATGACCCGGTCTATACGCCGTTTTACGAGCTGGCGAGGAAGCATGATAAGCCGGTCGCCGTGCATATGGGCGTCACTGCGCATGCCAGAGCGCTTTTGCATTACTGCCACCCAATGCGGCTCGATCCTGTCGCCGTGGCTTTCCCGGAGGTGCAGTTTGTAATGTGCCACTTCGGGAACCCGTGGCTCATGGACGCCGCCGCTGTAGTGGAAAAAAACAACAATGTCTCGGTCGACCTGTCCGGCCTGATTGCCGGCAAGCTCGACGTGGACGCCTACCTGCAAAAACAGAGCGGGTACGTAGAGCAGCTCAAGACTTGGATCGCTTATGTTGAAAACTATGAAAAGTTCATGTTCGGCACCGACTACCCGCTGACAGGTTTCGGCGACTACATCCGCCTGTTCGAGCGTATCCTGCCGGAAGAGCATCTCGAAGACTTCTTCTACAACAACGCCAAACGCATTTACAAACTCGACTGCTAGGTGTACGAATACTTCCCGCTTACACGCTTAATAAGTGAGCGCATGGAGTCGCGCAGGCTCTCCGGCGCGACGATTTCGGCTCTGTCGCCGAACTGTATCATCCAACTGAAGAAGACAAGGCTCTCCGAGAGTTCGACATTTATCTCAAAATAATCGCCGAAAGTGCGCAGCTTCACATTGGTTCCAAAGCGGTCAAACACGGAATTTATAAGGTCGTTGTCAAAGCGCAGCGTCGCCTTGACGACCTCGCCGCTGTACATACCGAAAACCTGCCTGATATGCTCGGAGACATTGAAACGCCTGCGGTCAACCGTGTCAGCCTTTTCCTCGTGAACGGTCACACTACTCATGCGGTCGACCCTGTAGTGGACGAAACTGTCGTATTTAGAGTTGTAGCAGATAAGATAATACTTGTCGTCGCTCCAGCAAAGGGCGAGCGGCGTCTGGATATACGGTTCGCTGCTGCGCCGGTAGACCCGCGTCCTGTCGGTGGCGTAGTCAAAATACTTAAAGCTGATCTTGAGCCCCGAGTTTATCGCTGCGTGTATCGCGTCGATGCTGTAGTAGACGCTTTCGTTGATGGCCTTCGGGTTGTCTGCTGTTACGACCTGCCTGCGAAGCTTCTTTGCCTGATGCGAGCTTGTGAGCCCCGAAAGCTTCTTGATCAATTCATTGCTCTTTTTATGCGTTATGATGCGCGAGCTCTGGACGGCGTCGACTAAAAGCTTCAGTTCCGGCAGCTCAAATTCGCGGGACGCAAGATAGTAGCTGAATGTCTTTGACTGGCGCAACTCGATATCCAGCCCGTAATGCCGCAGGAGTTCTATGTCGGAATATATGGATTTTCGCTCGGCGCTGATCCCGTACTCCGATAAAGCGGAAATCATCTCCTGGACTGTCAGAGCATTTTCCTCATCCGTTCGCTCCTGAAAGATTCTCATGAGATATATGAGCTTCATTTTTTGGTTCTGGGAAGTCGGCATATCGTTCACCTCGCTGTAACAATAACACAATTAACTGTTTATGTCCAATAATGAGGACTGTAAACAGGAGACATACGACTACGGTATGAGATTGCGGGTCAAGCCCGCAATGACGAGGCTTTTTTATACCGAAGTGGCTGTGTATTGTATAAAATGAAATGGTGTATCTGCAATGTTCGTTAAAGACAAACAATTCTATAAAACGTTTGCAACGCTCACTGTGATGATAGCGCTGCAGAACCTGCTGGCGTTCGGGGTCAACCTTGCCGACAACATGATGCTGGGGCGCTACAGCGAAACATCGATCGCCGCAGCTTCGCTGGTCAACCAGATACAATATCTGCTGCAAATGATAAGCGTCAACGGCATCGGCACCGGAGCGCTTGCAATTGTTTCGCAGTATTGGGGCAAAGGAGAGACTGAGCCGATACGCCGCATTATCGCGCTGATGATGAAATTCGCCATGGCTGTCGGCGTCATTTTCTGCGCAATAGCATTCTTTTTCCCGGACGCTATCATTGGGATCATGACGGATAAACCTGCTGTACGTGCCGAGGGCGTCACATACTTGCGCCTGATGAGCTTCACCTACCTCACATTCCCGGTCCAAAGCGCGCTGGTAATGGCAATGCGCGGCGTGCGAACGGTGAATGTCGGCCCGATAACCTCAGCGATCAGCCTTGTCACCAATGTCGCGCTCAACTGGGTCTTTATCTACGGCAACCTCGGCGCGCCCGAAATGGGAATAATGGGGGCCGCCGTGGCAACGCTGATATCGCGCGTTTTCGAGCTGCTCATCACTATTGTTTATGTGCGATTCTTCGACACGAAACTGCGATTGCGTATCATATCCTTCTTCAAGCCGGACGCATATTATCTGGGCGACTTCTGCAGGGCGGCGCTCCCCGTCATCGGCAGCGCTACTTCGTGGGGGATAGGGACGATAATGCAGACAGTCATCCTGGGGCATCTCTCTGAAACGGTCATCGCCGCAAACAGCATAGCTGTCGTCGTGCATCAGGTGGTGGGTGTGTACTCTTTCGGCGCAACATGGTCGAGCGGCGTCATTATCGGCAACATAGTCGGCGCCGGGGAGACAGAAAAAATCCGCCCGTATACGCGGACGCTGCAGCTGTTATATATTGCAAACGGCATTGCCACATCGCTTGTATTACTGGTTTTGCGCGGCCCGGTGCTGGGACTGTATATCCTCACTCCTGAAACGAGGCAGATGGCAAACACATTCCTGACAGTGCTGTGCATAACTGTGCTGGGAACGTCGTACCTGTTCCCGGTCGAGTCGGGAATCATTCTCGGAGGCGGTCACACGCGCTACGCCGTCGTAGTCGATACGCTGTTTATATGGTGCTGGGTGATACCCGCGGCTGCGCTGAGCGCGTTTGTGTTCAAATTCCCGCCGCTTGTAACATTCATTCTTTTAAAATCCGACCAGTTCGGAAAGTGCATCCCGAACGCGATAACTGTCAACCGCTACCGCTGGATACGCAATCTAACGCGCTGAAGCGCGTAGGAGTTAGGAGCTAGTGAGGACGGGGATGCGGGGAGTGGCTAGTGGCTAGGGAGAAGTGAGGAGTTAGTATGGACCTTATGGATAGGCTCACGATATTGACGGATGGCGCGAAGTTTGACGCGGCGTGCACTTCTTCGGGCGTCAACAGGGCAGGAAAAACGTCGGCGGCGGGAATATGCCACAGTTTCGCTGCAGACGGGCGGTGCATATCGCTGCTAAAGATACTTATGTCCAACATCTGCATATATAACTGCAAATACTGCGTCAACCGCGCGGAAAGCGACGTGCCGCGCGCCGCGCTGACGCCTGAAGAGCTAGCGGAGCTGACTATGCAGTTCTACAGGCGCAACTATATTGAAGGCTTGTTTTTGTCAAGCGGCGTGATAAAAAGCCCCGACTACACGACGATGCTGATGATAGAGTCGCTCGCGATTCTCCGGCACAGGTATGATTTCTGGGGATACATCCATGCAAAAACGATACCGGGGTCCTCGCCGGAGCTGGTGCACAAGTTGGGTCTGCTTGCGGACAGGCTGAGCGTGAACATCGAGATGCCCAGCGAAAGAAGCCTGACCATGCTAGCACCGGATAAAACCAAAGGCGCAATACTAGCCCCGATGCAGCAAATAAAAAACGAGCTAACCGAGAATACATACGCACTGACACGCTACAAAAACGCGCCCACGTTCGCCGCTGCAGGGCAGGCCACGCAGATGATAATCGGCGCGACCGACGATACAGACCGCCAGATAATAACTCTGGCGTCAGCACTATACGCAAAATTCAGCCTCAGGCGTGTGTTCTATTCGGCTTACATTCCAGCCGTGGAAGACAGCCTGCTGCCTGCGCCGGCGACGCCGCCCCCGCTTCTTCGGGAACACAGAATATATCAGGCCGATTTTCTCATGAGGCAGTATGAGTTCACATCGGACGAAATACTAAGCGAAAGCACCCCGAACTTCAACCCGTATCTCGACCCGAAATGCAACTGGGCTGTGGGCAATATGGATTTTTTCCCGGTGGACGTAAACACAGCTTCCTTGCGCGACCTTTTGCGCGTGCCCGGGATCGGCCCGACAAGCGCGAAGCGGATCGTTGTCGCGCGCAGGGAGAGCAGGCTGGGGATGGAAGAGCTCAAGCGCATTGGCGTTGTCCTGAAACGGGCCCAGTACTTCATTATCACAAAAGACGCGCCCGCCGGGCCGCGGCTCGACAAAGAAACAACAGTCCGCGCGCTTATAGACCCAAAAATATTCTCACACGGAATGGAACAGCTTTCACTGTTCGACATGCCCGGCGCGCTGCCGGGTGGCAGCGCAGCGCTCTCGATAAGCGCTGCGGTGGAGGAGGCGGTGTTATGCCTGAAAGAGCGCCTCTAGCAGTTCCCGGCGACTCGATTTTCGTATACGACGGTTCGTTTGAGGGGTTTTTATGCTGTGTCCATGAAAGCGTCTACACCAGGGAGATACCGCTCGATATCGTTCCCGCGCAGCACGACCCCATCACACTGTATACTGTATCCTCTGTAGAGACTGACGTGGAGAAAGCCGGGCGCGTGCTTGCCTCAATTTCCGTGAAGATATCGCCGGATGCGCAGCGGCTTATTGAAACGGTATTTCTTTCCTGCCTTGAGCGCAAAGAGCTGTTAATGCTCAGGTTCCTGCTGCGAGGGTACACAGAGGGCGGCCGGATATTGAAAGCGCTCGGAGACCCGGACGTCGCACCGCTGCTGCGCGCGCAGAAGAGCCTTTACGGAGAGGCGCATCTTTTGACAGGTTTTGTGCGTTTTACAGATCACAGCGGCTCGCTTGTAAGCACTATAACCCCGAAAAATTTCATCCTGCCCTTCATCGCGGATCATTTCACTGCAAGGTTCGACGACGAAAACTTTCTCATTTTCGACAAAACACATAGCGCTGCGCTCGTTTACCAAGACCGCCGCCGTGAGATCATATCGGTCGAAGACATAGAGTTTCCTCCGGTATCCGAAGAGGAAGAGCGGTATCAGGCGCTGTGGAAGCGGTTTTACAGCACCGTCGCTATCCAGGCGCGGGAAAACCCCCGTTGCCGCATGACGCACATGCCAAAGCGCTATTGGGCGAACATGACCGAAATGCGGGAGTTTCTCTAAGTTTAGCCAGAGTATAAGATAACTGCCATCCGAACAGTTTCAATAGGAGATAAAATTATGCAAAAGAGTTATTTACCGGGCGAACTGATCAAGGAAATCAGGAAAAGGAAGGGGTTCAGGCAGTCCAACATCCAGAACCGCAGCGCCGGGTCACCCGATTCCCAGGTCACGCTCTCGCGTGTTGAGAACTTACATCAGGACCCTACAAAGGGAACACTTGTCGATTTGCTCACAAAGGTCGAGCTGCCCTACGGGCAGTTTTTTTGCCCGTACATGGAGAACCAGCCTGCGGAGAGTTTTGTGCTCAGGCGTCAGATAGCGTACTTGCTTGACAGAGCGGATGGCGATGAGATAGTTCAGACCCTTGCGCAGGAGCTTATCAACGACTTGAAAGGGGCGCTGGATCTGGACTCTTTGATAAACAGACAGCTATGGATATCTTTGCAAACCAAGCTTGACGTGATTGCGGGCAGCGCTGACGAAGAGACTTTACGCCTGATAACCGAAGGCCTGAAGATAACGTATCCTGAGTTTACCGAAAGCGACTTTGACAGCGACGTCCTTATATTCTACGAATGCGATCTCATGCTGAACCTTGCCCGCTACTATGCAGGCAGAGGCAGCGCCGACTATGCCCTGGCGATACTATACCGTGTGCGCGACGGGTACATGAAGCAGCCGGTAAGCGAAATGTATAAAGAAGTGCTTCTGGGTGAAATATGCAACCTCATCGCCGGGTTTCTGCTCCGTAAGGGCGACTATGAAGCTGCGCTGGAGGCAAGCGAGCAGGCGGTGGAGATAACAAAGAGGCACACAGGGAGCTCGCAGCTCCCGCACTCCGTATACTTGCGAGCGCTGTCGCTGTTTCACGCAAAAGGAGACAAGGAACTGAGCGGGGCGCTGCTGCAGCAGGCATACTTCGCATTCGCATTACTGAAAATGGGTGTAATGCAAAAGCGGATACTTAAAGACGCGCAAGAGATTTTCAAGGTCGACTTTAATACATTTGGTACGCTAAATATCGGAACAGATCTGCCCCGTGACTTCTTTTCGTTTAAGTCCGGCAGTGTCCTGGCTGTTGACAACATCGGAGCGCTGCTAAAGCAGTTTCGCGCCGCAGCGGGCATAAGGCCGGCTGATGTATACAAAGGCAACTGCTCACGAAGTTTTTATTCAAGGATAGAGCGCGGCGAGAGGACCAGCATAAGCTTTTTCATCCTCGAAGCGCTGATGCAAAGGCTGGGCCGGGATATAAGCCTGTACATAGACTATTTTTCATCTATGGAAGAATGGGAGGAAAGCAGGCTGAGGATGCAGTATATGAGGGAGCTTTCTATCGGAAACGCGGACGAGGCGCGGCAGACGCTGGACGCGCTCATAGCGATAGGAGATTTCACGCAAGGCCTGGGCAAGCAGTTCCTGCTGTTTGCGCAAGCCATCATGAAGTGGGCGAACGGCGATTTCAGCGAATATACAGATCTGCTATATGAAGCGATCAATGTGACGATACCCGGTTTTGATGAACGCAAAATTGCGGATATGCGCTTGACTTTCAACGAGTGCAACATCATCAACGCCATTGCTAACCATTATGCGGAAAACGGCGAGGTGGAGCGCGGCATTGCTATGTATCTGAAAATCAAGAAAAGCATGGATAAGTTCTATGTTGACGACAGCATAAAAGTCCGGTATTACCTCACACTTCTGTCTAACTTGACGCTGGAGCATTATAATACCGGCAAATTCAAAAAAGCACTGGAGTTCGCGAATGAGAGCGAGAGTATCTGCGAGAGGCACGGAGCGCTGTTCCTGATAAATGGCATTGCCCATCTGAAAGCCTTGTGCCTGTACGAACTGGGGCGCAAAGATGAGGCTGCGGCATATGCGGCAATGGCATATTTCAGCGGGAACCTCACCGCCGGCGAGGATGATTTGATTGCTCTTGACGCGTTCGCCAAAGAAAAACTTGGTACTGAGTTTCCCCGCGACATTGGGTTTGTTTTCCACAAGGAAAAAGCCAACACTTACACACAAATTTAGGCAAACGCTGATAGTTTTCCACAGCCTTTGATAAAAATGTTGCCTGGGTCGATATGGTTTTTCTGTATTTTCTCTGATATTGTGTACTGCAGCAAAAAAAAGTATTGGAGGAATCGGAAAAATGAAGAAAACCATGTCAAAAGTGCTGTCTCTCATTTTAGCGGCAGCGATATGCCTCGCGTTTTCCGCCGTGGCGGCGTCAGCGCAAACTCCGGACATTGTGCGCCATGCAGGCAGGCTTGAGAGCTCACGCGATACGATGCCTGAGCAGGACGACATTGGCGACGAGCGCGCAGCGGCGCCGCCGCCGGCGACCCCCGCGCCGCAGCCAGCACCGCAGACTGAGCAGGAGACAGCAAGGGATAGGGATGAGCAGCCTGCGGACCAGCCTGCGGCAAGCGTTTCGCCCCAGCCTTCGCAACCCCCGCGCGTTGTTATGCCGTCAGTCCAGACCCCAAGCGCGGAAGCCGCCAACAAGCTCAACGCGCTGGGGCTTTTCAACGGCGTCGGCGCCAATGCTGACGGCACTCCGAATTTTGACCTGGGCCGCCCGCCGACGCGCCACGAAGCGGTAACGATGCTTGTACGCCTGCTCGGTAAGGACACGGAAGCACAGAGCGGAACATGGACGACGCCATTCACCGACGTCGACGACTGGGCGAAGCCATATGTCGGGTATGCGTACACGAACGGGCTGACGACCGGCACGTCCGAGACGACTTTCAGCGGAGGAGACACCATCACGGCGTCGCAGTACATCACATTCGTACTGCGGGCTCTTGGCTATTCCTCTTCCGACGATTTTGCATGGGACAGAGCCTGGGTCCTGTCGGACAACATTGGGTTCACGAAGGGGCAGTTTAACGCGGCGACTACGGAGTTCCTGCGCGGCGACGTTGCTTCTATCTCGTACGATGCGCTGCATGCGGGCATGAAAGAATCCGGCCTCCCGCTGTACTCCACGCTGATATCAGCAGGGGTATTCTCGGAAGCCGGAGCGAAAAATGCCGGATTGATACCAACTGTTGTTCCGGACTGGGTAACATTGTCGCAAACAACGGCAGCGGTGGACGTCGGCAAGACTCTAACCCTCACAGCTACGGTAGCGCCGGACGACGCCGAAGATAAAAGCGTAACATGGTCGTCTTCAAATGAGCGAACTGCGACTGTTTCGCGCAGCGGCGTGGTTACGGGAGTTGCGGCAGGCTCTGCTACCATTACAGCGACGACTTCAAACGGAAAAACCGCGACTTGCTCGGTCACAGTGTCGGTAGCTCCTCCCTACGTTGTTCCGGTGCTGAACCATGAGTACGGGCCTTTTACCGTAACATCATATTATTCTTCCGGAAGACCGATGCGCAGCGTTGCTGTCAGCTCGTTGGTTTTCACTAAAATTGAACAAGCGGCAACTCCTACTATGTATCGTGTTTACATCAGTATGCAGGGAGTTTCCGACGAAAGTACATTTCACATTAAAGTACGTTTTTACGATGCTAACGACCGGGTCCTAAGCGAAGAAGCCCTCCTTGAAAGCGTCGCGCCGAATCAGCCTTTCAACATTCTGGTCAACAAACTTTGGGAAAACGAAGCGATAAAAAATGCTGTCAGAATGGAGTTTTACTCAACTGATGGGTACATCGCTACGCCCGGTCTTAACTCTGGGTCACAACCCGGCGGAGATCCCGGCGGAACACCTGGCGGAGATCCCGGCAGCACCCCCGGCGGGGATCCCGGCGGAACTCCCGGCGGGGACCCGGGCGGTTATAATGATAATGATTACGGCCCGGACGGGAAATTGAAGTTCAGCTATTCAGATGCGGTCACGCTTCTTGAGTATGCTAACGGCGCAATGAAAAGCGCAAATCAGGCTTTAGAATACACGACTAACGCATTAAAAACCTCGGGCGTTCAGAGCACCATAGCTTTGGAACAGGCAAAAATCGCATGCAAGGGTGCGAAAAGCTCATTGTCAAGCGCACTCACCCTCCTAAACAATAGGACCGACCTCAAGCTAACGGGCCAGTACGCCACAGGGGCAATTCTTGTCCAGGCAGGTATTGACGCCCTTGACGCAGTAATAAACGAAGAGGTTGCCTCAGACAGCGCGACTCTGCTGAGATTTAGCAGTCTCATGACAAGTGCCGCAGTTTTATGCGCGGGATTTGGAAAAGTCATGGTGGAGTTCGTAGGCGCATTTTAACGAATCCTCCCCTATTTCTTCCTCTGCTTGAGCTTAAAGATGAACAACATCATTATAGCGAAGTAGACAAAGCAGAGGCCGTATGTCACGAAAACCATCGTCGTCGACAGGATAGCAAGTGAAATGAGCACCAGCATAGGCACGCCGAGGATGATGGCGAAGCTGGAACCGGTGACGAGCTGGTTCGCTGCCGGGGTCTTAAATCCGGGGTCTATCTCGCGTACGAGCATGACCCCGGAGCTTATCGTGCCGGTCATCATACCATACATTGCGAGCAAACCTTCATAATAGTACCCCTTATATACTCTTTTGCAAATCCATCTCAGATAGAACCATGTTGCAGCGGCTCCGGCAAGCGCCATCAGGACGAACGGCAGCCATAAACCCTTCAAATCAAGAATATCTATCGAACCGATGCCGGCAATTATCATTATATCGAAGAAGAAACCTGAAATACGGTTGAGCAGATAATTGTTCTGGTACTGGCGCTTCATTATTCTTGTCGTCCGCAGCTTTTTGAAAAACACCCTGGTGAGGATCGCTAAAGCGGAACCGATGATAAAGTTGAATCCCCAAAACAGCGTGTTGACCGTTTCCCCGACGCCGGGTAGGTAAGTTGATAATAAATGCGTGATCCCCCATGTGAGCAGAAAAGTCGCTAAATAAATAATTAGAACGAGAGCCATTTGTATCGAGAACTTGTCAACAGACTCCTCGACCGGTATCTCGTTCTCGTCTTGAAACGCATCTACTGTCACGGAACCGGAAACAACGTCATGGTCATACTTTTTGACCTTGCCCTTTTTTGCCAGATAGTTAATGACAATAACGCCGAGTATGCATGCCACCAGATACCCTGCTGCAGCGAGTGAAAGCCCGAAATTACGGCCCTTGGCAAAACCGTTGGTTTCGTACATCGAGCCTATGTTGTTTGCCTGCCCCGGCCCTTGCCCGAAACCCATGGGAAGCAGGATACCGGCAGCCTTGAACATTTCAGGGACAATTCTCGAATATGCAAGGCCAATCGTGATAGTAAGCCCGACAATTGCTTGAATAAGATACGAGCCGATGATGATAGCCCCGCTCTTCGCGCTGGTAACGGCGCCTTCTCCCGCTTCGCTCTTTTCCGGGATGCGCAGCGACATTGCAATGAATCCAAGCGCGATGCCGTGGTAGACAAGAATCTCAAGAAATTCCACGTTGAAGTTGTATCCGAGAGCACGCGCGATAAACAAAACGAACCCTCCCAGCACGGCAGTCGGCATAAGGGAGTTCCTGATAATCTTTATATTTCTGCGCAGCATGTTTGACAGGAGCAGTATGATCGCTATCGTCCCCATCTGGATTATTATGTCCCAAAGTGCGATGTTGACATTTGAATAGTCCATTAGTCTTACCCTTTCTAACCATCCGTTTACATCCTGATAACAGACTTTACGATGTTTTCCTTATCCCTGATGCTCTGCTCGAGCGCGTTTTGTAAATCGTCAAAATCGAAATAATGGGTGGCCAGATCCTTGAGGTTCACCCTGCCGCTGCTCACAGCCTCTATCGCCATCGGATAGATATGGCGGTATCTGAAAATAGTCTTGAAAGACAGCTCTTTGTTGATCGCGACATTCAGCGGCATGCTGACATTATCGCCCCCGCTGTAACCGACGAAAACTATCGTGGCGCCCTTCTTCACCATATTGATGCCCTGCGCAATCGTAACGTCGGCGCTTGCTGTGTCTATGACGAGGTCGCACCCCGCGCCGCCCGTCAGGTCCATGATTGCCTGAACAGGGTCTGTATCTTTGGAGTTAATAACGCCGGACGCACCGAGCTGCAGCGCTTTCTCAAGCCTCTTTTGCACAATATCGACGACATAGACCTTGCTGACGCCCTCAGCCATCAGCGCTAGCATGGAAACAAGACCGATGCACCCGGAGCCGAACACAACTGCCGTCTGCCCGATATGCGCCCCGCCCAGCGTCGCCGCATGGAAACCCACGGCGAGAGGCTCTATTAGAGCCCCTTCAATGGTGGTCATATTATCAGGCAGCTTGAAGCAAAGGCCGGCTTCAAACGCAACGTATTCGCAAAAAACCCCGTCTACGGGCGGGGTCGCGAAAAATATTACGTCCGGGCAGAGGTTGTACATGCCCTTTCTACAGAACTCGCATTCGCCGCAGGTCTTGCCCGGCTCGAGCGCTACCTTGTCGCCAGGCTTCAGATGCTTGACGCCTGGCGCGACTTCGACAACGGTTCCCGCAGCCTCATGCCCGAGGACGAACGGCGGCTCCACAACGAAGTCGCCAATCTTGCCATGGTCGAAATAGTGAAGATCCGAACCGCAGACGCCTATGTGATCCAGTTTTACGAGCGCTTCTCCCGCGCTGATTTTCGGGATATCCCTTTGTGAAAACACAATCTTGCCGATGCCTTCCATGACTGCGACCTTCATTTTTCCTGTCAAAACCATCACCTCTTTTAGTTTTTTCGATAGTAAATACCGGGGGATATGGTACATCAAAACCATACCCCCCGGCTGTGTTTCAGCCTTAGACGGAACTTTAGTTTACCACAGCCTTAACGACTGCTTAAGGGTAAGCGTATTGATGTCGAAGCTGCGAACGACGCCGTTTTCAGCATAATACAGGATGTCGCCGATATATACAAGCCTTTGGTTATAAAAATCACTCGATTCACCATAATAAATGCTGTCGCCTTTGCTCTGCGACGAAGAGATGCGGCCGCGCTCTGACAGAGTGTTTCCTACGTATGAAATTATCAACGCTCCGTTGAACCAGTCTGCCTTCGTATCGCCGTACAGGTCTGCGCAGAAGGCCAGGATGCCGTCATCTTGCTTGAACATTGCCGCTTTGTGGTTGTACAGCAGCTCCGCGTATCCGCTGTCGCCCAGTATGAGCGAGTCGATCTCCTTCGGCTTGCCCATATCGGATACGTCAAACAGGGAAAGCTTGATCCCGCCGGTCCGCTGCCCGACTACGGTTTCCTTGCCGTTCTTGTCGCGCGTGTAGATGTCGTACACATCGTTGCCGACGCCAAGGATGACATTCTCAGACACAGGGTGCAGGTATGACGAGAACCCCGGAACCTTTAGCTCTCCCGTGATCTTCGGATTTACAGGGTCGCTCAGGTCAAATACGAACAACGGGTCGATCTGGCGGAACGTCACGATATACCCCCTGTCGCCCATGAAGCGCGCTGAGTATATGCGCTCTTCGGGTGCGAACCCCAGCACCGAGCCGCACACATGCATGTTCCCGTCGAGCACAAAGAGATTGTTTTTGCTGACATTGTCCCAGCTTGTTGTAGCAATGCGGAGGTAGCCGCGATGCTCATCCATGGAAAACTGGTCGTTCAGGGAGCCTCTCACGCTGCCGGAACCCGCATAACCGACCCTGCCGCCTGAAATCGTGAATTTCGCTATGCTTACACCGTCGCCGGAAAAATAGTCATGGGACGCAATGTACATTGCATTACTTGACATATACTGAGTGGAGGCATATCCGCCGGTCGTTATCGTCTCGCTTGCGACTTCTTCCTGAGCGTCAAAGACGTTGATAGCGGACAGAGTCAGAAATCCTTCGGTGTAGCATCCGGGGGAAATCATGATGCATTCCAGTGGTATAGGCGCGATTTTTCCGTCTTCACCCGCATACGGGCGGGGATCCATGGAGTCATATCTGTGATAAAGCGTCGTGAGAAGGTACAAGTAACCGTTTTGCTTCCTTGTCGTGAGCATATCGCCCTCGACCTCAAAGCTGCGCAGCAGCTTGATGTCTGACATATCGGTCGTATCGTAGATGTTGACGAACGTCGTGTTCCGGCCGCGGTATGGCATGGTGTACGCAACGTCCGGTTCCGGCTGCTCTATTACCGGAACTTCAGACGGAACAATACTGTCAACTGCCGGCTCGGGCATGTCAATATCATCGGATGCAGCGCGCTGCGGCTTCTCAGTGGTTGGCGGCGGTGCGCCGTATGCAATCGTGTCGTTCCACCGCGAACCGATGACGATCAATCTGCCGTCGTCGATGTACATATCGGCGAGGTATGCGTTGGGGAGGTTGATTTTCGCGACGGCAGACATTTCGCCCGAAGCGCTGATGATCCTGGCGCTGCTGCTGCCGAGCAGGTAGATGTATTTTCCGTCAGTCTTGATAATATCAGCCTCATCGATGCCCTCGACCTGCGTGTTGGTCGATGAATAACCGCCATCACCAGAGTCGGCGTCGTCCGAACCTTGAGCCGTGTTGAACGATGCTTCCGACTCGGAAGCTACCGAATCGTTTACACCGAGATCAGTGCCTGGCTGAAGCGCCGCGCCCGGAGACGCGGACGGCATAGGCATAGGCGCTTCTGCAGGAGGCGGCGCTGCGCCGGGCACCCCATCCGTTGCTGCGCCTGCTGTTGATCCTGACGGCACGTCAGCGGGTGCTCTCATTGGAACATCAGCCTCTTCCATCATCTCTACCTCAACTACATCCCCATAATAGTAGTTACCCCAGCGGCCGCTGCCGTACTCTTTGAGGTAACTGTTCAAAGCGTCGAGGTCGGACGTCTTTACATACATGCCGATTTTGGACTTTACTTCACTTTCCACGCCGGCTGTGATCGACGAATTCTCCGCTATCTGGATAACGCCGTTCGAGTAGTCGACTGTAAGGCCGAGCACCTGTTCGCAGAGCGCGCGGAGGGGGAGCATAATACGCCCGCCGGTCAAAAGAGTTTCGGTGTCAAGGTCGATCCGCTTTCCGTCCAGAGTAAAGAAGCTTTCCTTGACAGGGAAAACTGCTGTGCTGCTGCCCGTCTCAACAATGCCTGCCTTTGCTGCATCGTCATAGGACACTTCCGCGCCGAAAAACTCGCTGACGAACCGCAGCGGGACAAGGGTCCTGTCCATGTATACCATGGCTGCGATGCCCGGATCGTCCTTGTCCAGGGGCAGGATCTTGCCGTCGGACAACGCGATCGGGCTGCCAACATGAAGGTACAGCTCATCGGGCCTCAGCTTGCTGCCGGACGCGAGCGGAACAGCGGACACAGGGTTTCCCGCCGCTTTGCCGTTCCCGACCGCAGCAGCCGAGTCCGCGCCGCTATCGCCAGGCAGGCCTAAATCATCAACTGAGCCGCTGATCCCCCATTGCCCGCCGGAACATGCCGACGCGAGCGTGAGTGTGAAACTCAATAGCAGTATTGTTACTATGAGTTTGAGAGCCGGTGTCACTGTCGATTTCCTTTTCATAACGCACCTCCGAAAAATGTTTGTTGCTGCTTTTGACGTAATAAAAAGAAAAAAGTTCCAACCGATAAAAAGCCCGGGCGAAGATTACACGCGAACCCTCGCCCGGGCTTAATTTACTCTGCATTATCAACGGCGCAAATATACTGTTTAAATCAAATTGCAGGGGATAAAGCAGTTATTGGAGTCGATAGGAATAACTTCTTCGCACATGCAAATGATACCGCCGCAACCTTGCTCTGATGTTGTTTTTTCCAGAATAAGGACAGCCTTAAAAAACCCGCTCATTCGGATGAGTTTTCGCTTCAGGCTGCGTTTAATGTATTCCATAGTTCACCCCAAAATTATGATAAAATAATGTGTATCTTATTTTATCATAATATTGGGGCGTTATCAATACGAAATACGAACTCACATCTCCTTGACGATTCTGCTTTCAAGCGCGGATTTCAGCACGCGCGCTGTGCACAGGCGCAGGTCGTCGATGGTGCAGCGGCCATCTTTCATGTCTTTTTTCAGCATTTTTATATAGCCGCGGCCGCCGGGCATGATCAAGTCGTTGCCGGCTTTTATTGCAAGTCCGTTGTTCGCGAGCGTTTCGCCGGTGGAGAACCAGTCTGTCATCACGACGCCGTCGAAGCCCCATTCGCAGCGCAGTGCTTTCGTGCAAAGATCATAGCTGTTGGGCGTATAGACGCTGTTGATTTTATTGTAGCTTGTCATTACGGACTTTGCGCCGCCCTCTTCCACCGCTATGCGGAAACCCTTCAGATAGATTTCGCGCAGCGTCCGCTCACTCATGATGCTGTTGGACTTGTTGCGGTTTGTCTCCTGGTTGTTTGCAGCATAATGTTTGATGGTGGCATAACACCCGGCGTTGCTCTGGATGCCCCGTGTGATTGCCGCTGCGACCTTGCCCGTCAGCAGCGGGTCTTCGCTGTAATACTCAAAATTACGCCCGCACAACGGGTTACGCTGTATATTCATCCCGGGGGCGAGCCAGAAGGTAACACCGTATTCGACCATTTCCGCACTTATCGCCTTCCCGATGCGCTCAATAAGCCCGGCATTCCATGTCTGCGCCAGAGCGGTTCCTACAGGAAAAGCAGAAGCGTACTGGTACAACGGTGTTCCCTTCTCAACGTTTCCGTACATAGATTTCTTGACGAGCCCCGGGATGCTGTCATGCAAACGCAGCGCAGTGTCGACCGGCTTTAATTTTCCGTTTTTATACCTCACCGAAGTCCTCTGCAGCCTAAGGCCTGCAGGCCCGTCGCACAAGGCAACGTCAGGAACGCCGTGTTTCAAAAGATGCGACGTGGTATGCGCCGCTGCGCCCGGCACCCTGAAAAACTGCTTACTGTCAAATATCCCGGTGCCGTTCACAACCTTCAGCATGTCGCTCAAACTGAGCTTTTTCAAAACCGCATCTGTTTTGGGGTCAGCCTCTGTTTTCGGCTGATCATAATTATGCTCTTTAGTCACAATGTCCGATGCGTTCATTTTTAAGCTAATCGACGGCATGGGAGACGGCTGCGTGGCAGTATCATTTGGTACAGGAACTATCTCATCAAGCTTGCGGTCTATTGGGCATATATTGCTGCAGACTTCGGTCATAACCGTCTCGTCCAGCGTGACCACGGCAGCGGAAAGCACCTTTGACGAACTTTCACCGATGCTTATGATGTAGTCGCCCTTCTCCAATATGTAACTGGACGAGGATTCATCATATCCCGCTATTTCCCTGAAATCAAAAACAAGGTCAATGTTTTGGCTTTCACCGGGCGCGAGGACATCGGTCTTACCAAACGCAGCCAAGCCCTTTGCCTCCCGGCGGAGCTTGCCGCCGGGCGCGCTCACGTAGAGCTGCACGGTTTTCTTCCCTGAGTGAACACTGCTCGTATTCGTTATGCTTACAGTAGTTGTAACTACCGTCTTGTCAAGCTTCACATCTGAGTAGCCGATTGCAAAATTGGCATAACTCAGCCCGTAACCAAACTCATACCGGGGCTTTACACCAAAGGAGTCATAGTAACGGTAGCCGACATATATGCTCTCCTTGTACTCTTCAAACTCCGTGTGCCCCTTAAGATAGCTGTATTCCATGGCGCACGGGATGTCCTCGTACTTCAGCGGCCAGGTCGCGCCGAGGCATCCTGACGGAGAGACGGCGCCGGTGACGATGTCGGCAAAACCGTTACCGCCCTCCATGCCCTGCTGGCAGAAAAAAACGACTGCGTTGATACCGCCGATTTCGTCGATCGGGCTTAAATCGACCGGCGCGCCTGAGTTTATCACAAGAATCGTCTTCTCAAACGCGGACGCCGCTGTTTTCAAGTTGTCGATCTCATCCTGCGACAGATGGTACTCGAATTTGTCCAGATTTCGGTCTGAGCTTTCGCCTGCCTGTCGGGCAACGACATAGATGCAGGCGCAGGCGCCTTCTGATGCTTTAATGTCATCCTCAGCGATCTTACGTCCGTACGGATACTGGAAACCTTCCGCCATGAAGTTGATCCGGTCGTCCGCGCTGGTGGTCAGCATTTTTCTCGCCAGCGCTTTTCTGAACTCCTCCTGCTTCTTCTCAAGAAGCGTCTCATAATCCCTCAGCCATTTATCTGTAGTGATGGAGAAGCCTGCGTTTACAAGCCCCTGTTCAATGCTGACAGAATACCTTTCATTCACCTCGCCGCTGCCTGTGCCGCCTTTGATCGTAGATGCGGCGCCCGCGCCGAAAAGGGCAAGCGGGCACGGGGCAACAGGCAAAGCGCCGTCATTGGCGAGCAGCACTATGCCCTCCGCTACGGCTTCCCTCGCCAGCGCTCTGTTTGCCGACTCAAGCGGCGTGATGTCGTTGCCCGGCGTTGCCTTCGTAAGTACAGTTTTCATGTTGGCATTATCCTCCCAAAGGTAGTAATTATGCATCTGTTGTGCTATGATGGCAGCTAAACAATAATAACACACTTGGAGGAGACATACCAATGAAAGTATTTGATAAGCCGGGGCCTAGTAACACTGAAGAAGCATGCCGTATCGCTATTGATATGGCTGTAAAGCGCGGAGTTCCGCTCGTGGCAGCGACGACAGAGGGCGATGCGGGGGCGAAGCTCTGCGCTATCGCAAAAGAGATGGGCTTTGAGGGCGACGTCGTAATCGTCACACATGCTTTCGGTTCAAAAAAACCGGGCGAAAATGCTCTGAAAGACGAGCACCGCAAAGCAATAGCGGACAGCGGCGCGCGTATAGTTACTGCGGCGCATGTGCTCTCCGGAGTGGAGCGCGCGATGAGCACAAGATTTCAGGGGGTATACCCCGCGGAAATAATGGCGAACACGCTTCGGATGCTCTGCCAGGGAATCAAGGTTGTGGTAGAAATAGGCAGCATGGCGCTCGATGCAGGGGCGATAACATATGGCGGCGATATAGTCTGTATGGGCGGCACAGGGAAAGGGCTGGACACTGCGGTAGTAATGAAACCCGCCCACGCGAACATTATCTTCGAGACGAATATTCATGAGATTCTATGCATGCCGTATTAGGAGTTAGGGGTTAGGGGTTAGGGTTTAGGATATAGTGGGGACGAAGTATGCGAGGGGCCGCTTGAGAGCTGTGAAGCCCCCTTCCTGGGAAGGGGGAAGCGCCGATAGGCGCAGGGGGTTGCAGTATCGACTATAAAATCGTGAGGACGAACAGGAAAACCGTCGCGATTTATGTTCGCGACGGCGGCGTTGAGGTGCGCGCTCCAATGAAGACTCCGCAGCACCACATTGACAGGTTTGTCGAGTCAAAGAAAAAATGGATCGAAGAGTGCCTTGCAAAAACAGCAGAGCGGACAGAACGGAGGGAGGCTTTTTCGCTCAATTATGGCGATATGATCCGTTACCGCGGAAAAGAATACCCCATCAAAATCAAGCCGGGCGAATACATCGGATATACAGACGGCGAGTTTTACACGCCTCCCGGTCTTACGCCGGAGGAGATAAAAGCGGCTGTAGTCGAAGTATACCGTATGCTCGCAAAACGCGACCTGACTATAAAAACAGTATATTTTGCCTCTGTGATGGACGTCGAACCCATTGCTATAAAGGTCAACAACGCCAAGTCGCGATGGGGCAGTTGCTCCGGGAAAAAGCGGATAAATTATTCATGGTACTTAATAATGGCTGACGATGCGCTGATAGAGTACGTCATAGTCCATGAGCTTGCGCATTTACTGGAGATGAACCATTCAACACAGTTCTGGAACATCGTCGAAGAAGTGCTGCCCGACTACCGCATCCGAAAGCAGCGGCTCAAAGACTTGCAAAAGATAATATCAAATGAGAACTGGGAGACGTAAAACGCTTCATTACTCTCCGGAGCCGAGATCTTCTTTCAGCTTTGCAGTAACAGTCTCCTCGTAGCAGGAGAAGCAGTTGTCTACTGTCGCTTTGTCAGGTTTGGGTGTGAACGCGGATACGACCGGAACAATGATAAGCCCTGCAATCATTGTGAATGCGCCCGCGTTGATCGGCGATTGAAGAAGAGTTGGGAACGAGCTGCGGAACAGCATGTTGGCGATCATCACCAGCGAGCCGAACAAGAAGCTGCACCATACGGAAGCTTTGCTTACACGCTTCCAGTACAGTCCGTAGAGGAACGGAGCAAGGAATGAACCGGCGAGCGCTCCCCATGACACGCCCATCAACTGCGCGATAAACGCTATGCCCTGCTTGTACTGTAAGATGGCGATCACCGCCGAGATAACTATGAACACGACTATCAGCAGCCTTATGGACAGCAGCTGCTTTTTTTCGTCCATTTTCTTGATGACATGGCCTCTGAGGAAGTCGAGTGTGAAAGTCGAGGACGAAGCCATGACAAGCGATGAGAGCGTGGACATGGACGCCGCCAGCACCAGTACGATAACGACGCCTATGAGCAGGTCGGAAAAACCTGAAAGCATTGTCGGTATGATAGTATCATAACCGCCCAGCGGAAGGCCGCTTTCCGCAACGCCTACCGTGTCCGAGAATAAGCGCCCGAACCCGCCGAGGAAGTAGCACCCGCCCGCAATGACAAGCGCAAAAAACGTTGAGATGATCGTTCCCTTGTGAATAGCCTTTTCAGACTTTATAGCATAAAACTTCTGCACCATCTGCGGGAGCCCCCATGTGCCGAGCGAAGTAAGGAGCACAACTCCAAGAAGGCTTAGCGGGTCCGGGCCGAAGAATGAAGCAAAGATGCCCGGGGTCGTAGATGTAGCGCTGTCTTCAACATGAGCAAGCGAGCTGATTGCATCTATAAAACCGCCTTTGCTGCCAAGCACTGCCCCGATTACAGCGACTATGCCGACCAGCATGATGATACCTTGGATAAAGTCGTTGACAGCCGTTGCGAAGTAGCCTCCTGCTATGACGTAAACTCCTGTCAGCACAGCCATTGCGATTATGCAGACGGTGAAGTCTATGTGAAATGCCATTTCAAAGAGGCGTGAGAGCCCGTTGTATAGCGAGGCCGTGTATGGGATGAGAAAGACGAAAACGATGATCGACGCCGCGATTTTCAGATTGACGGAACCGTACCTCGCGCCGAAGAACTCCGGCATGGTAGCGCTGCTAAGATGGCGTGTCATGACCCTTGTGCGGCGGCCGAGGATGACCCATGGCATGAGCGAGCCGATAAACGCGTTGCCAAGGCCGATCCATGTGGACGCGAGCCCGAACCTCCAGCCGAATTGCCCGGCATATCCGACGAAAATGACTGCTGAGAAGTACGACGTGCCATAGGCAAATGCGGTGAGCCACGGGCCGACCGAACGCCCGCCCAGCACGAATCCGCCAACGTCAGACGCGCGCTTGCGGAAATAGATTCCGACTCCGACTGTGAGTGCAAAGAAAACTACGAGTAATGCGACTTTGATAAACATTTGGGACACCCTTTCTTTCCTTCCGCAGGGCCATAAAAAACGCCCCCGGAAAATATTTTCCGAGGGCGGATGATTCCGCGGTACCACCTCAGTTCCGCGCGGCTTCGCAGCTCACGCGCTTACAGAGTGCTTACAACACTCCAAACGCTGTAACGGGCGTTCCCGTTGCGTCCTACTAAGGTAATGCGAAAGGATATACCTTTTCAGCGCACGGCTCTCAGGATGTATTCACACGCTCTGCCCCGATCGGCTTGCACCAACCGCCGACTCTCTGTCAGGGCGCTCCGGCATGTTACTCTTTCCCGGTCACTGCCTTTTTCTAACAAAATGGAATATTAGCGCAAATTTAAGCGTTTGTCAATAGGAAATTTTCGGGAAATTTTCAGGAAAAGCAATAATCCTGTTTTCGTGTAAATGTCGGCTTGCAAAAGTCGCGCATCCGTGTAATAATGGCAGTGTATAATTCTTGTTTTCGTGTAAATGCTGACAGAAAGCGGGTGCTGACCATGCAAAGAAAAATATATGACAAGCTGATGGACTGGAAAAGGGATGGCGCAGGAAAGACGGCGTTATTGATAGACGGCGCCCGCCGTGTGGGGAAGAGCTACATTGCTGAGACCTTTGCAAAAGCGGAGTATAAATCCCATCTGCTCATTGACTTTAACAGTGCCGGCAGCGACGTGCGCGATTTATTCAATAACAATTTGGACGACCTTGATACTTTCTTTATGTACCTCTCGGGCTATTATAATGTGAAACTATACGATCATGAGACCTTGATTATTTTTGATGAAGTGCAAATGTATCCCCGCGCACGCGCCGCGCTTAAATATCTTGTAGCGGATGGTCGGTTCGACTACATTGAAACCGGTTCTATTGTATCAATTAAGAAGAATGTCAAAGACATTGTTATCCCGTCCGAAGAGCGCCATATAAAAATGTATCCGATGGATTTTGAAGAGTTTCTATGGGCTCTGGGAAACGAAACACTCATACCCATAATCGAAAAACACTTCATGGAACTCAAGCCTCTCGGGCAAGCTCTGCACCGGAAGGCTATGGATGTTTTCCGGCAATACTTGATTATTGGAGGAATGCCCCAGGCGGTAGCTGAGTATCTGGCCACCAGCGATTTTGATAAAACCGACCAAGTCAAGCGTGATATTCTTGAACTCTATCGCGCCGATATTGCAAAGCACGCTGAAGGATACGAAACAAAATCTGTAAGCATTTTTGACGACATCCCCGCACAGCTCCAAAAGCATGAGAAGAAGTTCAAACTCTCGTCAATAAAAAAAGAAGCGCGCTTCCGGGATTACGAAGACGCGCTGTTTTGGCTTGAAGACGCAATGATCGTAAACACCTGCTACAACGCGTCAGAGCCAAGCATAGGACTAAAGCTGAACATGGACAGGCTCACCATGAAATGCTATATGTCCGACACCGGCTTGCTCATAAGCCATGCTTTTGACGAAAAAGGCATCGTCACTTCAGATATTTACAAGCGGCTCCTATTTGACAAACTTGCGGTAAACAAAGGCATGATCATTGAGAACATTGTGGCTCAAATGCTTGTTGCTTCCGGCCATAAACTGTACTTTTATTCAAACGCCTCCAGAAACGACAGTGCTTCCAGAATGGAAATCGACTTTTTGACTGCAAAGGATAAAATCAGCAACCAACATAATATTTCCCCGATAGAAGTTAAATCCAGCAAAAACTATCGGCTGAGTTCAATAAGGAAGTTCCGCGACAAATACCATACTCATGTCCATATGCCCTATGTACTGCACACAAACGATTTGAAAATAGAGGACGGCATTGTATTTTTGCCTGTCTATATGACCTCTTTTCTGTGAGCTAGTCTTCGTCGTCTTCTTCAAATTCCGGCGGCTGCTGCGGGGCGGGGGGCAGCATTGCGTCTGCACGCACAAATCCAAGCAGTACCAGCGCACCAACTCCTGCGCCAATCGAGACTGAAAATGCTGTCACGTCAGTTCCGACAATCGGAGCGCCGCCGCCGCCTCCAACAGTGGAGACAGTGGGGGGGAGACGTCCGCCAGTCAACCACCACGGATCGGTGAAACCTGCAGTGGTAGTCCACCAATTTGTGTAACTCCATTCGGCTGCAGTGATTTCAGTGCCATTTGCTGGTTCAGCATTAGAAGTTGAAATAATTAAATCGGCTCTTGCATAACAGTCTTTTGGTTCAGTGCTGCCGTTCATATTATACCCGATGATACGTGCTATTCTATCCCCTGGGTTTCCAGTATTGCTAGTAATAATACTGTTTAGAGCAATACAATTCCGTACAGGACATTCGGTGGTATGCCCCCCATTATAAATACCCGCGATTCCACCTATGCCAGTATCGACATAGTTAATTGTTTTATTATCAACTACCGCACCTGTGGCGTAACAGAACTGAATGCAAGAGCTAGGATAGGGTGTTGTGACCGTGCCTACTATACCCCCAAGAGGAGCTTTGCCGGTTACAGCACATGCGGTGTAACAGTTGAGGACCTTGCCGCTACCGCTTAGTTCACCAGTAATGCCGCCAATGTTCGCTCCGCCGGTCACACTACCCGAAAGT
>Ga0082212_10000327_pt3 | contig 41832 bp, 40 predicted proteins | sample TergutNt197P3_FD_71548 | JGI IMG/M metagenome (GOLD analysis project Ga0082212, IMG submission 71548) | Neocapritermes taracua P3 segment gut microbial communities from Petit-Saut dam, French Guiana - Nt197 P3 | ecosystem: Host-associated > Arthropoda: Insects > Digestive system > Gut ...
GTGGCTTGCAACAAAGCCGGAAGTTTTTATTCTGGACGGCCCTACTATCGGTATTGATATTGGCTCCAAACATAATATCCACGAAGTAATACGGGATTTGGCCCGAAACGGAATGTCTATCATTATGATCTCGGATGAAATTCCGGAAATTCTGGATAATTGCAACAGGGTTCTGGTTATGGCCGGAGGACGGATAATTAAGGAAATTGAAGACAGTTCCGGGATCAGTGAAGAAGAATTGTTTGACCTGGTAAGCAGGAAATCAGTTCTCCAGGGAGCGGCAGGATGAACATAAAAAAACTTTTTAATCACAACGAGACCTATCTTGCCCTGGTACTGATTGTGTTTTGTACGGCGCTTACCATAGCAAGTCCTGTTTTCCTTACCCTGGATAATTTTACGGTAATGATAAAAACCACCTGCGGTACTGCTATTCTGGCCATTGGTGTATTTATTGTGCTCCTTTCCGGCGGCACCGATGTATCCTGTACCGCAGTGGCAATATGCTCTGAGTACATTGCTACGCGCTTTCTTCTTGCAACGGGAATAGACAATATTTTTGTTGCCTTTGGCGTTGCTATTGCTTTGGGAATTTTTATGGGTGCGATTAATGCGGTTTTTGTATCAATATTTAAAATACCCGTCCTTATTGCCACTCTGGGAACAGCCAGTCTTTTCCACGGCGCTATGGCGGAATTTGTAGGAACAAAATCGTATAATGTAGGGGATCTTCCGCAATGCTTTAAGGATTTTGGGACCATGAATGTACTATCCTGGTCGCTGCCCGATGGAACACCGCAAGGTCTTTCAGTGTTTATTATTATACTTATAGCGCTTATTCTTCTTACCTGGTTTATACTCAGGTTTACCATGATAGGCCGAGGTATTTACGCTTTGGGGGGAAATCCGGAAGCGGCAAAACGTGCAGGGTTTAACCTTCATAAAATACAATTTTTTATTTACTGTTATGCGGGGTTTCTTGCAGGCATAATGGGAATAATGCACATTAGTCTTATTGTTTATGCAAATCCCATGTACCTGATTGGGACAGAGCTTGCCGTTATTGCTGCTGTGGTTTTGGGCGGAACAAGGATCACGGGCGGAACAGGTACCTTGACCGGAACCATGCTTGGAGTCGCCATGATCATGGTTCTGCAGAAAAATCTGGTTTTAATAGGGCTTTCTTCTTATTGGCAGGATTTCTTTGTGGGCCTTATCATTGTTATCGGCGTTACCATTACCAATGTGCAAAACAAGATTAAAGCAATGAGAGGGATGGGGGGCGTACGATGACTGCTTTAAAAAACAAAAGGAACATCCCTGAATTTATAAATACACTCCTTACGGGACAGGCAAAAAACATTACCCTGTTTGTTCTTATGGTGGGGCTCTTTATTCTTTTTTCCGTACTCAGCCCGTCCCGGTTTCCTACGGTCCGTAATTTCCGTTCCATGCTGGCCCAGTTTCCGGAATTTGGCCTTTTAACAATAGCAATGATGCTTTCCATGGTTGTTGGTGGTATTGATCTTTCCGTTGTGGCAGTGGCCAATATTTGCGGTGTACTGGCGGCAATGATATTGGCGGCAGGAAAAAGTGCGGCTGTGTTTTCCGGGGGAACCTTGATCTTCTTTGTGGTGGTTGTTGTTCTTGCTGCGGCAATGATCAGCGGTCTTTTTAACGGAACACTCATTGCTGTAGCCGGGGTACCGCCAATCCTTGCTACCCTGGGGACCCAGGGGCTTCTTATGGGTTTAGCCATAGTTCTGACCAAGGGGTATAGCATTACCGGATTTCCTCCGGAAGTGGATTTTATCGGAAACGGTTCAATTTTTGGAATACCGGTGCCTTTTTTGATATTTGTTTTTATGGCAGCTTTGGTGGGGTTTATGCTCAGGCGTACCAGGCTTGGGTTCAATATGTATATGCTTGGGGCAAATCCGCAGGTCTCCCGGTATTCCGGTGTAAACAATACTATGGTTATTATCAGGACGTTTATGCTTACCGGTATACTTGCGGGGGTTTCATCGTTAATTATGCTGTCACGGGCAAATTCCATGCGGCCGGGCTATGGAACCGATTATCTTTTGCAGGCGATATTGGTAACAGTTCTTGGAGGAACGGATCCCAAGGGCGGAGTGGCCAGCTTAATAGGGCTTGTTATGGGGATTATGATTCTGCAGTTTACCCAGAGCGGATTAACCATGCTGGCTTTTTCTGCGTTTACCAAAAAATTACTGTGGGGACTCGCTCTTCTATTAATAATGGTGATCAATTTTATGATCTCCAGATATAATGAACAAAAACGTATCAAGGCTATTCAAAAAGAGGTAAAAGAATAAGCCGGCATGATTAACCCTGCAATGCAGGGGAATAGTACAGGAGGATTATATGAAAAAATTTATCAACAAAGCGGCGGATTTTGTAAATGAAATGATTCAGGGAATCCTTGCCGCTCATCCGGACAAGGTAAAAATCGTAAATAACGATTTACGCTGTATCATTAATGCCAAAAGCTACAAAGGCAAAGTAGGCATTGCTACAGGCGGGGGTTCCGGGCATCTTCCCCTGTTTCTCGGTTATGTGGGAGACGGAATGCTGGACGGCTGTTCTGTAGGCGGAGTTTTCCAGTCCCCTTCGGCGGAACAAATGTTCGAAGTAACAAAAGCTATTAATCAGGGCGCCGGGGTATTGTACATTTACGGAAACTACGGCGGAGACATAATGAACTTTGATATGGCTGCGGAAATGGCCGATGCAGAAGATATCAAGGTGGTTTCCGTAGTTGCAGGCGAGGATGTTGCATCTTCTCCCAAAGGACAGGAGGGAAAACGCCGCGGAGTGGCCGGGATTTTCTTTGTATATAAATGCGCCGGTGCTGCAGCTCTGGAAATGAAAAATCTTGATGAAGTAAAGCGGATTGCCGACAAGGCCGCTGCTAATGTAAGAACTATGGGCGTAGCCCTTTCTCCATGTATTGTTCCCGAAGTAGGCAAACCTTCATTTTCCATCGGTGAAGATGAAATGGAACTGGGCATGGGTATTCACGGCGAACCGGGCATAGAACGGGGCAAGCTTAAGACCGCAGATGAAACAGTACAAATAATGATGGATAAGATACTGGAGGATCTACCTTACAGTTCCGGAGACGAAGTAGCCGTCCTGGTTAATGGGCTTGGCGCTACACCCAAGGAAGAATTGTATGTGATGTACCGGAAGATTGCGGAAATCCTCAATGGCAAGAGCATTAAAGTATATAAAGCTTACCTTGGCGAATATGCAACTTCAATGGAAATGGCCGGCGCTTCCATATCACTCCTTAAACTGGACGGAGAACTGAAATCATTACTGGCAAAACCGGCCAACACGCCGTTCTTTGAACAGGTGCAGCTGGAGGGTTAATAATGGCCTGTGAAAAACTTCTCCTCTCTGACATAAAAAACATTTTTGGCCTGTTAAAAGAAGTAATGGTTTCCAATAAAGACAGGCTTATTGAAATTGACGGCATTATGGGAGACGGAGATTTGGGTCTAACTATGGCAGCCGCTTTTGGCGCTGCCGCTGATGAGTTTCCGGAGGAAACGGATCTGGGTAAGGTTTTTATCAAGGCAGGCATGGTTATGGCCAAAGCAGCCCCGTCTACTATGGGAACGTTAATGGGAACGGGTTTTATGCGGGGCGGAAAAGCGGTAAAAGAAAAAACCGAACTGGGCATAGAAGAAATGGCGCAGTTCTGGAGGGCCTTTGTAGAAGGCATGGAAGAGCGGGGCAAGGCAAAACCGGGTGATAAAACGATAATTGATTCTCTGGACCCTGCAGCTTCCGTACTGGAGAAAGCTGCTGCAGAAGGCAAGTCACTTAAAGCAGGATTTGCCGAAGCCCTTTCTGCGGCAGAAGCGGGAATGGAAAATACAAGGACAATGGAAGCCCAGTTCGGCAGGCTGGCCTATAATCAGGAAAAGGCAAAAACATTAATCGATCCCGGTTCCGAGGTAGGAGTTCTTTTAATAAAAACGTTTGCAGATTATTTTGTGTAAAAAAGGAGAATGTATGGATATTAAAAAAATTAAAGCGGTAAAAGCGTCTGTAAAGAATTTTGCTCCTTTCGGAGAATACATTTCCACAAGCAACAGAAAGGCAAATGCAGTAAACAAGGTTTTTTCGTTCTGGAATGCGCTTGGTACGGTCAAGATTAATGGCGAAACATCAATAAGCATTGTAAAAACAGTACTGCAAAAGAGTATGCGGGAAGACGGCATGGAACACCATAAAAATACCTCCGAAGTACTGGTAGCAACCGGAGATATTGTGGTTGTGGCAGCATTAAGCGACAAAAATAATCCTGAATTACCCGATCCGGCAGCCGCAAAAGCCTTTATTGTTCCAAAAGGCGATGCAGTTATCTTTAATCCCAAAACATGGCACCATGCACCTTTGGCAAAAAAGAAAACCTGCAATGTTTATGTGATTTTTGACAAATCAACGCCTGAAAAGGATTTTTATTACGTGGATCTTAATAAGACCTTTGGCTTTAACTGGGAAATAAGCTGTAAATAACAAGGTTACATGAACGGTTCAAGTGCTTTATACAAAGCCTTATATCGTTCAAAACCCTCATTGTACAAATCCCGGTGTTCGTTGCAGGGTATAATTTCTTTCTCGTAAGTTACCCACTTCTTTATTTCGGAAATGTCGCTGATAAACCCTGCTCCAAGGGCTGCCATAAAAGCGTCGCCATAGCAGGCGCCGGCTTTTTCCTTTGCCACAAGCTGAGGACAGCCGCAAATATCACTGATAATCTGTAAAAGCTGATTACTTTTGGCAATGCTCCCGATGGCAAATATCCGTTTGGCTTCTACGCCGTTATCTTTCAGCGTTTCTATATTATGTCTTACTCCGTAGCCCAATGCTTCCTGAAAAGCCCGGTACACATCTCCGGCGCCGGAACGCAGGGTTATACCGAAAAGATTCCCCTTGGCGTTTGGATTATTAATAGGTGTCCTTTCTCCGGCAAAGTAGGGGAGCAGCGTCAATCCTCCCGCACCCGCTTTGGATTCTGCGGAAAGAGCTTCCCATTGCGGGAAATCCCTGCCGGGGAATGTTTCGCGAAGCCACTTAAAAAGATTTCCGGCGCTTGTCATGCCTCCTGCCAAAAGGTGCTCAACTCCGGGTGTTACAAAATAACTCGCCCATGAATTTTCCTGAGGCAGGAGTTTTTCTGTTCTCATTATATAAAAATTACTTGACCCGTACATCATCATCATATCACCGTCTTTATGGAGGCCTACGGAAACCGCTTCCGATAAAGCGTCTGCGGTGCCGCAGATAACCGGTGTTCCCGCTTTCAGGCCTGTTATTTTTTCTGCTTCCGCAGTTACTTTTCCGGCGACATCGGTTGTCCAGATCAAGCCGGGCAGTTTTGAAATTTCCGTAATTTCAGCCTGGTACGTGGAATCCCAGCGCCTGTTATATAAATCGAAAAGAGGCGCGTAGGCCATACCGTCGTAAATATCCAAAGTAAAATTACCTGTTAGTTTATAGACTAAATAACCCTGGCCGGTCAGAAAGCAATGTGTTTTTTCGTATACTTCCGGTTCGTTGTTTTTTATCCATAAAATTTTTGGACAGCAGGACTGGGAAGAAAGATACTGACCGGTCATTTTAAAAATGTTTTCTTTTCCGATCTTTTCTTCCAGTTGTTTAATTTCCGCTCCTGCACGGCTGTCGATGCCGTAAAGAATACCGGGACGGAGGGGTATGCCGGTTTTATCAACCGGCAGTACACATGGACAAATGGTACTGATTCCAATGGCTTTAATATCAGCTGCATTTATTCCCGGTGTTTTAAGAAGAGCTGTAACAATTTCCAGCAGGTCTTTCCACCAGATTTCATCCGCATCCTGTTCAACCCAGCCGGGATGAGGCATGGAAACGGTATGGGGAAAGTGAGCGTCCGCAAGGACTTTTCCGTCTATACCGGTGATTACTCCCCGGGCAGCGCTTGTTCCGACATCAATTCCAAGAAACAGTTCCATAATGTCTCCCCCGGAAATATTATTATAAAGTGATTTTTCCGTTTTTCAGAATCGCATTTCCATCAAGATAAACCGTTCCCTCTTTTCTTGTATCTTTGATAATATCCCAATGTATTGCCGATTTATTGGTGCCTCCGCATTCAGGATAGGCTCTGCCCAGGGCAATGTGTACCGTACCGCCCATTTTTTCATCCATTAAAATATCATTGGCAAAACGGGTTACTTTAGGATTGGTACCAAGGGCAAATTCGCCTATTTTTCCGGCGCCGTCATCCCTGTCCAGAATTGATCGCAGAAAGTCCTGCTCTGTCGACGATGTTGCTTTTACCAATACTCCGCTGTCCCATGCAAGCGTAAGGTCTTTTACAAGACGCCCTCCAAGCACTGCGGGAATTTCAAAATAAATTGAACCGTTTTCCGTGCCGTTTATCGGAGCTGTGGCAATTTCTCCATCGGGCATATTGGTAATTCCTCCATAGGGAACCCATGTACGTCCTTCTACAGAAAAAGAAAGGTCGGTTTTTTTTCCGGTAATCCGGATTTCTTTTCCATGACGGAGTTTTTCCGCCCAGTCTTCCCAGGTCTTAACTTCGTGCTCCCAGTCCAGAAAACAGGAATCAAAAAACATGTCCATAATTGTTTCAAGGTCAGTTTCGGCAGCCTGTGCAAAACTTTCATTGGGCACACGTATAACACACCACCTGGTTTTTTCCCAGCGCAATGTAGAAATTTTTCCCATTGCTTTCTGATTGGCTGCCAGGGTTTCGGCATTAATGTCCTGCAGTTCAAACAGGTTATGGGCCCCACGCAATCCAATGTACACATCGGCCCATTCCATTCCCTGCGCTTCAATTTCCGGAACCCAGTTTATCTGTTCTTCATTGCCGTAACTAAGCAGGGAATGCCTTAGGGTTTCGGATAAAAACTGGACCTGAGGAAAGGCTCCGGCTTTTACAGCCGCACGGTAAACAGCCTGTACAAGGGGAAAGGTATCCGGTTCTATCATGGCAATCATTACACGTTCTTTGGGCTTTACTTTGGTTGAATAGTTTACCAGGAGTTCTCCAAGTTTTTGCCAGCGGGGATCCATATATGCAGTCCTATAGGGTTTTCCGGAATTCCTTTACCTTGTCCATAAATTCCTTTACCCTCGCTTCATCTACCGGGTTAAAAAACTTTCCGTCTTTTTTAAAGGTGGTCCCTGTAACAGCTCCGTCTGCAGCGGAAAGCTGCTGTTCAACATTGGAAACCCTCACTCCCGTATTGGCAAATACCGGCGTATCACCGGCGACAGCTTTGACTGATTTTAAAGTCGAAGAATCTGTTTCTGCGCCTGCGGTAAGCCCCGATACGCAGAGAGCATCGGGAAGGTTGTTAAATACCGTAGACCGGGCAATATCGTCTATTTTCCGGCCGGCCAGGTATGATGCAGCTTCAGGGACTATGTTAAAGAGGAGTTTTACTTTTTGTGCGCCAATCCTGTATTGATGCCTGACTACTTCGCCCGCGTTGGTATTCCAGAGGCCGAAATCAGAGGCATAAACACCGGTAAAGATTTCCCGTACAAAACTTGCATCCGTTGCCATTGCCAAGTCTATAGATGCCGCAGGGTCCCATAGCACATTTACCCCGTAGGGAACGGTGATATCTTTTTTCAGTTCGCCGATAATTCTGGCCATAGCCGTATAGGTGACCGGTTCTACTTTGGTAAGGTAGGGCAGGCTGAATTCATTGGAAAACATTACCGCATCCACACCGCCCCTTTGCAGTGCTGTTAAATCGGTCAGCGCTTTTTCAATAACCCAGGACATACCCTTTTCATGATTATATCCGGGATCTCCGGGCAGGGCCTGGAGATGGCACATAGCAATAACAGGTTTTTTTACTTTGAAAACATCTTCGAGCCAACTCATTTTTACCTCCAGCAGAATCTTTTGATGTATTATACCATAGCCGGTGATAAAAAACTACAGCGCCTGTTGTATCCGTGCGGTAAACCACTTGAAAAATGATGTTTCACGGGTTAATGTGGTATAATGAAAACGATCTTCATAGTGGATGATAGCGATACCAATTTATCAATGGCAGAAAAGGTGCTGGAAAATCATTATAACGTAATGACGATTCCGTCAGCTGCCAAAATGTTTGCACTTTTGGAAAAATTCCAGCCGGATTTGATTTTATTGGACATAGAGATGCCCGGGATGAACGGTTTTGAAGCGATGCAGCGGCTGAAAGACAACGATTCATGGACGAAAATTCCTGTAATGTTTCTTACAAGCCGGACCGATGTCGCCGCTGAAGTCAATGGCTTTGAGATGGGAGCGGTTGATTTTATTACAAAGCCGTTTTCACAGCCCGTTTTGTTAAACCGCATTAAGACGCATCTGGACATTGATATGATAATCCGGGAACGGACAGCGCAATTACAGCGGCTGCAAAACGGCATCGTTTCTGTTCTGGCTGACATAGTTGAAAGCCGCGATAAGTGGACAGGCGGGCATATTGAACGCACGTCGATATATATCAAAATATTGATAGACGAGATGAAAGAACGGGGAGTTTATGCCGATGAAATGCGCGAATGGGACATGGAAAAGATTATTTCATCGGCACGTATGCACGATTTGGGGAAAATTGTCATTACGGATTTAATTTTGAATAAACCCGATAAGTTAACCGGTGATGAATACGAAAAAATGAAGACACATACCACCGAAGGTGAACATATTATTGATGAAATCATTGCCGATACAGGCGAGAAAGAGTTCCTGAACAATGCAAAATTATTTGCCGGTAATCATCATGAACACTGGGACGGCACAGGTTATCCGCGCGGACTTAAAGGAACGAATATTCCGCTGCAAGGCCGGATAATGGCAATTGTCGATGTATACGACGCGCTTGTTTCAGAGCGTTCCTACAAAAAGGCGTTTACTCATGAGGAAGCAGTGGACATAATAATGCAGGGTGCCGGTACCCATTATGATCCCAAAATCACGGAAGTGTTTTTTTTGGTTAATGATAAATTCAGGACGGTGGGTATTAAAGACGGGAGTTTATAATCCGTGCAAAACAAGAGATTCAGGTTCTATATATTATTAACCGGTTTGGGCTTTATTGTCGTCATGGCGGCGGGGTTGTTCATGTTCGTCCAGTTTCGCAGCATGATATTAAATCACAGTAATTCTGTAAAAGACCTTTTTAAAGAGTACATCGAAGGCGTGAACAGAACAACCCTCGAAAATATGTCAGATTTTATCGAAAAACATTATCACACCCTGCAGGAAACAGAGCGGCATAAACAGGAGGCGGAAACGGATTGGTTCCTGGAAATTGCCGATGAATGGGACGAAATTGCAAATACACTCCTGGAAAACTTTACCCGGCAGGAGCTTGTTTTGCACGAGCAGGAGAGCGCCCTGACAGGGAAGATAATTGTTGTTCTTGTAGTCTCATTTTTCATCATTCTTGCAATTGCAGGCTGCATGTTTTGGTTAAACAATACATCTGTATTAATTTCGATGCGGAAAAAATATGCAGATGAACGCACGGAAATTATTTTTAACACCGTTCCGGTTGGCTGCCTGATGTTTGACAGGGATTTTAATATCATTGACTGCAATCAGGAAATTGTAAAAATGTTTGAACTGCCGGACAAACAGGTATTTTTTGAAAGATTTTTCGATCTTTCGCCCGAATACCAGCCTGGCGGAAAAAAGTCAGCCGAGGCGGTATTTGAAAACAAAAGAGAAACGTTCAAAGACGGCTATAACCGTTTTGTATGGATGCACCAGACGCTGAGCGGGAAACCTTTGCCGTGTGAAATTATCCATGTGGTTGTTAAATACAGGGATGAGTATGTTGTCGCCGCTTATGTCAGGGATTTGCAGGAACAATACGCATTACTGAACGACATACGTACCGAATATGAAAGATCCAGAATCATGGCTAACTGGTTTGAAGGTATTCTGGATACTATACCGTTTCCTATTTCTGTTACCGATAAAGATATGAACTGGACATTTATTAATGCGGCTACTGAAAACTTTTTGGGAGTAAGCCGGAATGATGTCATGGGCCAGGCTTGCAGCAACTGGAATGCTGAAATCTGTAACACCGATGATTGCGGCATAGCCCGTTTAAAAAAAGGTTTAAAGAATACATATTTTAAGCATAACAATTCATCTTACAAGGTTGATTCAGAAATCCTGACGGATTTAGACGACAATATTACCGGGTTCATCGAGGTTGTCCAGGATATTACAGAACTTGAACAAACAACCAAACGGCAGGTGGAGGCGGAAGGAGCCAGCCATGCAAAGTCCGCTTTTTTGGCAATGATTAGCCACGAAATACGCACGCCGATGAATGCAATTGTGGGTATTACCGAAATCCAGCTGCAGAAGGAACAGCTTCCGCCGGATGTTCAGGAAGCGTTTAATAAAGTTTACAATTCGAGTTATTTGCTGATGGGTATTATCAACGACATATTGGATCTGTCGAAAATAGAATCCGGCAAGATGGAATTAATGCCTGCCCAATACAGCGTCGCAAGCCTTATTAATGATACTACGCATTTAATCGCAGTACGGTACGACAGCAAACCTATTGATTTTAAGCTGGAAATAGATGAAAACATTCCGTCTTTATTGTTTGGAGACGAGCTGCGTATTAAGCAAATCCTGAATAATCTGCTTTCCAATGCGTTCAAATATACCAACGAGGGTGAGGTTTTGCTGTCGGCCGTCACTGAACCGGGCGGCGAAGAAGAAAGCGCCGGGGTCACGATTGTTTTCCGTGTAAGTGATACCGGACAGGGCATGACCAGGGAACAGGTGGATAATCTGTTTGCGGAGTATACACGCTTTAATCAGGATACCAACCGCATAATCGAAGGTACCGGCCTGGGCATGAATATTACGAAACACCTTGTTCAGATGATGGGCGGCAGTATTTCTGTTAAAAGCGAGGCAGGCAAAGGATCGGTGTTTACCGTGCGCCTGCAGCAGGGGAAGGTTGGCGCCGGGGTACTCGGCAGTGATATGGCGGAAAACCTGCAGTCGGGGATGCGTGCAGACAAAATGCTGAAGATAAAGTATGCGCCGCTGATAACCCGGGAATATATGCCATACGGCAGGGTTTTGGTTGTAGATGATGTGGATACGAATTTGTATGTCGCCAAAGGACTTATGGCCCCTTACGGCCTGTCCGTTGACAGCGCTTCAAGCGGATTTGAAGTGATTGAAAAAATCAAAAACGGTTCCTCCTACGATATAATATTTATGGATCATTTCATGCCCAAAATGGACGGAATGGAAACGGTTAAAATTATACGTAATCTGGGGTATGATCGTCCCATCATTGCGCTGACGGCAAATGCCCTGGCAGGCCAGGCGGAGGTGTTTCTGAACAGCGGCTTTGACGGGTTTATTTCCAAGCCTATAGACATACGGCATCTTAACGCCATACTGAACAAACTAATACGTGATAAATATCCTCCCGGGGTAATTGAAGCTGCACGGCGGCAAAAGGATAACTTCAGGAAAATTTCCGGTGAAGATATAAAGCAGTTGTCTGCAGACGTAGACCCGCAACTGGCGGGAATTTTCGCCCAGGACGCCGAGAAAGCTGCTTCGGCATTGGAAGCGATTCACTCATACAACTATCGCAGGATTGATGATGTTCAGGCGTATGTCGTCACTGTCCACGCGATGAAGAGCGCCCTGGCAAATGTAGGTGAGACAGAATTATCAGGTTTTGCGCTCAGGCTGGAACAGGCGGGGCGGGAGAGGAATACTGCCGTACTGTTAGAAGAGACGCCGGCGTTTTTAAATGAGTTGCGGACTGTAATTGATAAAATGATGCAAAAGGAAGATGACAAAGGCAACATGCCCGAAGAGGGAGACGAGGAATATCTGCATGAAAAACTCGCCGCCATACAAACGGCTTGTTCGGTATATGACAAAAAAACCGCCAAAAATGCGCTTGCTGAACTCAGGCAAAAAACATGGCCGCATCCGGTACGGAAACTGCTGGATACCATTGCCACATTTTTATTGCACAGCGATTTTGAGGAAGCTATGGATGCTGCAAAGAACTACAGAAAACAGGAATAGACAGACAAGGTTGTTCCAAACAACTGTTGGTTTCGGAACAGCCTCAGACAGTTGGCGGAAAAAAATTGGAAAAAAATGAAATCCTGATGGTATATGGCAGCAACCCCTCTGACATGGCAATAAAAATTGCCGAAGCTGCCGTGTTGTCGGAACTTATCGGAGATAAAAAAAAGCGTATTGGCCTTAAGCCTAACCTGGTTATGGCGCGTACTGCGGATGAGGGCGCTACCACCCATCCCGAAATAGCGGCAGGATTAATTGCCTACCTCAGGAAAAACGGCTTTTCCGATATTGTGATACTGGAAGGTTCCTGGGTTGGCGGTTCAACAACGGGCGCGTTTTCTGCCTGCGGGTATAAGACTCTGGCTAAAGAAGCCGGAGTGGAACTTATAGATACCAAGACCGGCAGTTACAAGGCCGTGGACTGCCGCGGCATAACAATAGAAATCTGCGACAGCGCCCTGGCGCTGGATTTTATGATCAACCTTCCTGTGTTAAAAGGCCATTGTCAAACCCGCCTTAGCTGCGCTCTTAAAAACAACAAGGGCGTTATCAGCGACAGGGAAAAACGGCGTTTTCATAGTCTGGGCCTCCATAAGCCTATAGCCCATCTTAATACAAAAGTACGGAATGATTTTATCGTGGTAGACGGAATATGCGGAGACCCGGATTTTGAAGAAGGCGGGAACCCCGTCTACGGAGGCCGCGTTTTTGCCGCCAGGGATCCGGTGCTTTGCGATGCATGGGCCGCTTCTCTTATGGGTTACAGGATCGAAGAAATTCCCTATATCGGACTGGCGGAAAAACTTGGCATTGGCGTTTCCGGACCCGCCAGGCTGCGGGAACTCAATAAAAATTCGGAAGCACCGCCGCCGCCTCTGCCCTCGGGAAAGGCAAAACAGCTTTCGGCAAAGATAAGGGAAGAGAACGCATGCAGCGCCTGTTACGCCGGATTGATATTCGCACTTTTACGGCTTGACAGAACAAGGAGGGAACGGCTTGCCCCGGTGTGTATAGGCCAGGGTTTCCGCGGAAAGAAAGGGACGTTAGGAGTAGGCGTTTGTACGGCCGGTTTTTCCTCTTTCTGTCCGGGCTGCCCGCCCACCGGCGCAGAAATTCTGGAGTTTTTAAAAACAAGATAACCGCTATTTTGCAAAAAAAGGAGAAAGGGAGATGAAACTTAAATTTAAAATAAGTCTTTTGGTGATCATCATTGTTACGGTCATTGTAACGGTTATTACCTTGATGCTCGTGCGCGAAACAACGACTGTTATAATTGACGACAGTAAAGAGATTATTGGACTAATGGGAACTCAGCAGGCTGAATACTGGAAGGGAAGGACTGACGGTAATTTTCGGGTGCTGCGCACATTGGCAAACATTATGGCTGAATATGAGAATATACCCGCAGACGAGAGGCGGGATCGTTTCGATGATATGCTGTATGGATGTATCGTTTCAGAAGTCAACATGATTACCCTTTATACGGTCTGGAAACCTAATGCTCTTGACGGTATGGACAGCCGGTACATAGGCAGGACAGGTTCCAGCCCTACAGGGCAGTATGGCATGAACATCACAAGGGAAACCGGACAAATAACAAGCAGGGTAACCGGCGATATTGACCTGGCTATGGCTCATATTAATGGTACCAATGCACGGAACGACCGTGTTGAACATCCTATTCCCAGGACAGTAAACGGAAAAGACACTTATTTGATCAGAATGATGGTTCCCGTAATTAATCCCCGAACCAATGAAGTGGTAGCCGGCGTGGCATGTCTTTTTACTTTTGACGCAATACAGCCAGCTTTAATGAATACAATAAACGGGAATGATGATATCAGCGCGATGGTGATTTACTCCGGTAACGGGTTTATTTTAGGGCACAGTATTCCGGAACGGGTCGGAAAAATGCTGACCGAAGTTGATACAATATACGGCGATTATATGGAGGAAGCCAGCAATGCGGTACGTGATGGGCAGAAGTATGACTGTATGTCATACTCGCCTGCTCTTCGTACTGATATGGAAATCGTCATGATTCCAATCCAAATGGGCAGTTCGGATAAAACATGGACAATTATGATAGCAACTTCAATGGATATTGTCCTGAAAGAAGTTAATGATGTAACCAAATTTTCTGTTATATTGGCAGTAATAGCCATTCTCGCGGGGGCAGGAATCGTCTACCTTGTTTTACATTATGTTACCAAACCCATCGTTAAGGTGGCGGAAACGCTCAAAGATATCTCCGAGGGAGAAGGCGACCTGACCAGACAGATAACTGCCAGTTCCAATGACGAGATTGGCGACCTTTCACGCTACTTCAATAAAACTCTGGAAAAAATAAAAAATCTTGTCCTCATCATAAAAAAAGAAGCAGGAATGTTGTCCGACATCGGTAATGATCTTGCCAGCAATATGAACGAGACAGCCGCCGCCGTAAACGAAATTACCGCCAATATTCAGAGCATCAAAAGCCGCATATTGAACCAAAGCGCCAGTGTAACCGAAACCCATGCAACTATGGAACAGGTGGTAACAAACATCAATAAGCTTGACGGATTGGTAGAAAACCAGACAACTAATATTTCCAGCGCTTCTTCTGCAATTGAGGAAATGGTAGCTAATATCCGGTCGGTTACTGCAACACTTGCCAACAATGCAAACAATGTTCAAAACTTGCGGGAAGCGTCAGAAGTAGGCCGCTCAGGATTGCAGGAAGTAGCAGGGGACATTCAGGAAATCGCCCGCGAATCCGAAGGGCTTATGGAGATTAACTCCGTAATGCAGAATATCGCCAGTCAGACCAATCTGCTTTCGATGAACGCTGCCATTGAAGCGGCCCATGCAGGGGAATCGGGGAAAGGTTTTGCCGTTGTCGCTGATGAAATCCGCAAACTGGCGGAAAATTCCAGCGCACAGTCCAAAACCATTGGTGTTGTTTTAAAAAAGATAAAAAGTTCCATCGACAAGATAAGCACATCTACGGAAAACGTACTTGCCAGGTTTGAGGCTATCGACTCAAGCGTCAGGGTAGTATCGGATCAGGAAGATCAAATACGAAACTCAATGGAAGAGCAGGGAGAGGGGAGTAAGCAAATCCTTGACGGAGTAAGCGAGGTCAATGATATAACCCGTCAGGTAAAGTCAGGCTCCCATGAAATGCTTGAAGGTTCCACGGAAGTTATTCGCGAAAGCACTGAGCTTGACAAGGCAACACAGGAAATTGCTTCGGGTATAAACGAGATGGCAAGCGGCGCAGAACAGATAAATACTGCGGTACATCAGGTTAGCGAGTTAAGCGGCAAAAACCGTGAAGGCATTGATAACTTAATCAGGGAAGTTTCACGGTTCAAGGTTGAGTGATGAAAATACTGCGTGTTTTTGCCTTGACAGCATTGTTTTTCTATCAATTGTAAAGAAACTAAATTTTTATTTATCATTTGACAAATTATAAAAATTGCCTCATAATGGAACAAAGAGATCCAGTCTTTAAGGGGGTTTTTGGAATGAAACTGTCCAGGGAAAAATATGGGGAATTGTATCTAATGATGGCACAAACCCGGAATTTTGAAGAAACTGCGGCCCGGCTCTTTGTAGAGGGAAAAGTCCATGGAACGGCTCATTTCTGTATTGGTGAAGAAGCTACCGGAGTCGGTGTCTGCGCCGCCCTGGAAAAAGAAGACATGATCACCCAGACCCACCGCGGCCATAATCAGGCCATAGGCAAGGGAATGGATTTAAAAAAAATGATGGCTGAATTCCTCGGCAAAGAAACAGGGTATTGCAAAGGAAAAGGCGGATGTATGCACATTGCAGACTTTTCCGTCGGCAGCCTGGGCGCGAATGGTGTTGTAGGCGGGGGTATTCCTGTGGCCACCGGAGCCGCCTTGTCTCAGAAGTACTTTAAGCGGCCCAATATAACGGTTAGTTTTTTTGGCGACGGTGCTTCCAACGAAGGCGCTTTTCATGAATCGCTGAATCTGGCTTCGGTATGGCAGCTTCCTGTCCTGTTTGTCTGTACCAATAACTACTATGGGATGTCCACTCATGTAAATAAATCCATGCATATAGACGATATTTCTGTCCGCGCTTCGTCCTACGGGATGAAGGGTATTGCCCTGGATGGAAACGACATTATTCTTATTTATGAAGAAACAAAAAAGGCACGGGAATATGTGCTTAAAAACGGCCCTATGCTCATGGTACTTAATACCTACCGTTGGATGGGTCATTCCAAAAGCGATCCTCAGGTTTACCGGACAAAAGAAGAAGTAAACCAATGGAAAGAAAAATGCCCCATCAAACGTTATCGGGAATACCTTCTTGGCGAAAAAATTCTTTCCCCGGCGGAACTGGAAGATCTGGATAAAAAAGCCAGGGAAGATGTTGCAGAAGCTTTGCATTTTGCCGAATCTTCTCCTGAACTTCCCATCGAAAAAATATTTGATGATGTTTTTGCAGCAGGAGATATGCGGAACGAAAAGCACAAAAACGGCTATGTACTTTAGGAGGCGGTTTTTTTATGAGAGAAATAACCTATGCTGAAGCAATAAAAGAGGCTATGTGCGAAGAAATGCGGAAGGACGACCGCATAATTCTTTTTGGTGAAGATGTTGGAATTTACGGGGGAGCTTTTGGTGTTTCCCGCGGTATGATGGAAGAATTCGGCCCTGAACGGGTAATGGATACACCCATTACAGAGTTGGTTATTACCGGTTGTGCGGTAGGGGCTGCGATGACGGGACTCCTGCCCATTTTGGAGATTATGTTCAGTGATTTTATCACCCTTGGAATGGAACAGCTTATCAACCAGGGAGCAAAGAATCGTTTCCAGTTCGGCGGACAGGGTTCGGTTCCTATGGTTCTTCGGGCGCCGGCAGGCTCGGGAACGGGCGCTGCTGAACAGCATAGTCAAAGTCCCGAAGCCTGGATTGCCAATATTCCGGGTCTTAAAGTTGTAATACCTTCCACTCCCTACGATGCAAAAGGTCTTTTAAAATCTTCGATCTACGATCCAAATCCGGTTGTATTTTTGGAACAAAAGTTACTCTACCGTGTCAAAGGGCCTGTGCCCGAAGAAGACTATACTATCCCTTTGGGCAAAGCTGATATTAAACGAACCGGCAAAGATCTGACCATAATTACGTACGGCCGTATGGTGCCACGCTGCATAAAAGTAGCGGAGGATATGGCAAAAAACAAAGGCATTGATATTGAAGTGGCCGATGTCCGTACCCTGGTACCGATGGATAATGAGACGCTTGTCAACTCGGTTAAAAAAACCGGTAAATGCCTTGTAGTGTACGAAGCGCCCCAGACAGGAGGATACGGTGCGGAAATAGCCAGTGTAATAGCCGACAGTGACGCTTTCTTTTACCTTGATGCACCGGTTCGGCGTCTTGGCGGGCTTGATGTACCCATTCCCTATAATCCGCACCTGGAAGCGCAGGTAGTGCCGACAGAAGAAAAAATTATCGCCGCAATTGAATCGCTGTTATAAGGAGCTTTGTGCATGGCCAATTCAATCATCATGCCAAAAACAGGCATGGCAATGGAAGAAGGAATTATCCTGGAATGGCATATCAAAAAAGGAGATAAAATATCAAAAGGTGATGTTGTAGCTCTGATTGAAACAGACAAAGCCACAATGGAACTGGAATCAGATTATGACGGAACAATCCTTGCTATTTTAAACCAGGCCGGCGAAACAGTTCCCGTAACCAAAGTTATTGCATGGGTTGGACAGGAAGGCGAAGCTGTTCCCGCAGACATGGAACTGGAATCAGATTATGACGGAACAATCCTTGCTATTTTAAACCAGGCCGGCGAAACAGTTCCCGTAACCAAAGTTATTGCATGGGTTGGACAGGAAGGCGAAGCTGTTCCCGCAGACAAGGATACCGCTTCAATTGGTTCTCCTGCCAATGTTTCTGCTGCCGGGCCAACTGTTGCTGCCGGTGCTTCCGGAGAAGTTTCATCCGGCCCGGCATATGTTACTGATTCCGGACTTGCCGCCGGTCAGGAACAGGGTATAAGGGCTACTCCTGCAGCCAGAGCATTGTCCAGGGAATATGGCATTGATTTACACACTGTTATTCCCACGGGCAGATATGGTGAAATAAGAAAGGCCTCAGTTGAACAGGCGGTATACTCCGCCGGGTCTGATCGCCATAAGCGGAAAGGCGAAGGTTCCCCTCCGGATATACGCGTACCATTAACAACTATTCAAAAAGTTACCGGGCGGCGAATGTCGGAAAGCCGGCATACCATACCCGAAGTAACTTCTCATATTAAAGTTGATGTAACGGAAATGCTTGTTCTGAGAGCCAGCATAAATAAATCTCTTTCTGCGCTGGATAAACCGGGTAAAATTACCATAAATGACTTTGTTCTTGCCGCTACGGTAAAGGTTTTGCTGGCCTATCCCCGGCTTAATTCGGTACTGGACGGAAATGACTTGATTTACAAAGGCAGCGTTAATTTGGGTGTGGCCGTTGCAACAAAACGCGGGCTTGTAGTGCCGGTAATACATAATGCCCGGGATTATTCGCTGACAGATCTTTCATTATATGCAGCAGAACTTGCCGTAAAAGCCCGCGAAGGCAGTCTGAAAGCCGAAGATATAACCGGAGGAACATTTACCGTATCCAATATCGGCATGTACGGAGTTACTTCATTTACTCCCATCATTAATCCGCCCGAAGCGGCAATACTTGGAGTCTGTGCTGTGGAAGACGAACTGAAACTGGATGGTGAAAAAGTTGTCAATCGAAAGATAATGGGCCTTTCTCTTGCATACGATCACCGTATTGCAGACGGGGCGGAATCATCCATGTTTCTGAAAGAACTAAAAGATACTCTGGAAGCACCTTTGCTGATTCTGTTATAATCAACGGTAATGAATAAATCATTTGAAATGCTGGTTGAAATAGCCAAGCATTACTACGTGGACTCCATGTCCCAGTCGGAGATTGCCGAACTGTATAAAATATCCAGACCGACTGTTGCAAACATGCTCAAGGAATGCAAGGAAAAGGGCATTGTTGAAATTCGGATAAATGATAAATCTCCGTTTAGTTCGGAAATCGGACAGCTTTTGATGAAAAAATACGGAATGGAGACGGTATGTGTTGTATCTCAGGAAGATGATTATGCTTTAACTTTATATAAAACCTGTCTTGAAACAGCGAATTTTCTTTCATCGTTGCTGGCAAACAATTTGAAGATAGGTATTTCCTGGGGAACGGCGCTTTACCATACGATACGCCAGCTTCCGAAGCTCGGTTTGATGGACTGCGAAGTAATCCAGCTAATGGGAGGTTTGGGGGCAGCGGCTCTTTATTATGATGGAGCGGAACTTGCCAGAATTCTGTCCGACAAGCTGTGTGCCCGGTTTTTTCCTGTGCTTTCTCCTGTTTTGGTACAGAGCCGGGAGCTGAGGGATGCCCTTTTAAAAGAGCCGGGAATAAAGGAAACACTGGAAAAGGCCGGCTCACTGGATCTTGCGCTGGTGGGATTAAGTTCGGACCTTCCCGAAGACAGCGCCCTTGTTAAAGCAGGCTTTCTTTCACCCGAAGAAGCCAGGCAGGTTTACGGCGAAGGGTCTTGCGGTCACCTTTGCGGTTATCACTACGATGCAGAAGGGAAATTTATGAGCAGTCCGATTAACAACCGGGTGGTTGGTATTAACCCGGACGAGTTTTTGCGGGTGCCGAGACGGATGGGAATAGCCTGCGGTAAACAGAAAGCACGGGCAATTCATGCAGCTCTGAAAGGCAGGCTTATAACCGACCTCTTTACCGATGAATTAACCGCATTACAGATAATAAGTTTTGAACAGTCGACAACCCCGCTCTGAAGGACGGGGTATTAATTCAGCTTGCGAATAAGAACAAGGGGTAATTATGTCCGATAAAAAAGTGCTGGCGGCGCCGTCAATTCTTTCGGCGGATTTTGGGCGTCTTGCGGAAGAAGTAAAGTCGATTGAAGCAGCGGGAGCGGACTGGGTCCATGTAGATGTAATGGACGGACATTTTGCCCAAAATCTTTCGTTCGGGCCGAAAACAGTTGCCGACATACGGCCTGTTACAAAACTTGTCTTGGATTGCCATCTTATGGTCAGCAATCCCCTGGATTATATTACAAGTTTTGCGGAAGCAGGAGCAGATTACTTTACTTTTCATGTTGAAGCAGCTGTTCATTCCAGCCGCGTTATACAGCAAATCAGAGCTGCCGGAATGAAACCGGGGGTTTGCATTGTCCCCGGCACTCCGGTACATACCCTGGATGAGATCGTAAGTGAGGTGGACTTAATTTTAATGCTTCTTGTGAACCCGGGATTCGGAGGACAAAAAATGATACCGTCCTGTTTGGAAAAACTTGTTAAACTTGCTTCAATCAGGGAAGAAAAAGGTTACCATTATCTGCTTTCGGTTGACGGAGGTATTACAGCCGATAATGCTTCCCTGGCTGTTGAAAAGGGAGCAGATGTAATTGTAGCAGGGAGTTCTTTTTTTACTGCTTCGGACAAGGCTGCAATAGTAAGGAAACTTAAAGGTATTTAATCATAACAAAGACATATCCCGTAAACTTTTTCAGTACCTCCTGATTTTAATGCAGTTGCACAGGCATCCATTGTAGCTCCCGTGGTATATACATCATCAAAGAGAATTGCGGTCTTTGGGACAATCCTGGTATCAATAATTATCCTGCCTTGAAGATTTTGGAGCCTGTTTTCTTTATTCAATCGTTTTTGACTGACCGAAGGAAGGCGTTTTAAGCATCGTTGTATTGGTATGGAAGGTTCTGATCTTTTTGTCCGGTAATGAATACTCACTTCCAGCAGCTTTGCCAGATAGTCTATCTGGTCCCACCCGCTTTGTTTGATTTTTCCCGGTCTTGCCGGAACAGGTACCCAGCAAAACCCTGATACGTCTTCTGTTTCCAGCAAAATATCCAGGCCTTGCCATAGTTTTTCGACAAATAAATTACCCAAACCAAGACGTCTTTTAAATTTGTATTCCCCCAGTACTTTTTTAAAATGGCCCATATAGGGAAAAAGCGAAATAAGACGGTCAAATGATCGTTCCGATCCATTACGGCAGGGAAGACAGGTACCTTGTTCAGAAACAAGAGGCTGACCGCAAAGAGAACAACGGCCTCTTTCCGCCTCCGGAATTTCCAGTTTTTTACGGCAGTTACAGCATAAGCCATAAAAGGAATCAGGGCTGTAATTGACTGAATCAAACGGTTTATTATTAAATGAGCTTCCGCAAAGGGCACAGCCTTGAGGGAAAAACGTTTCCCGTATTGCTTCCCGCCAATAGGGCAGTTTTGATAATAGGGTGTTCATGCTGTATAGAGGGTAATATAGTGAATAGTGCTTGTATTGATCAAGAATATTTACCGAACTGAACGCATTGGTGCAAATAATCTAATATTGGTGAAAGAAGGATTATCCATTTTGAACATTTATTTTAAAATAGTTTAAAACTTCTTTATAAACATCCTGTTCGTGAAGGCACGTATCTATGAGATACCCGCTAATTTTTGTATATTCCTTGAGTCCTCTATAATAAAACTGTTTTTTTTCATCTTGAATAATAAACGGTACGATTTTGTTTTTAAGGCATTCTTTAAACATAATCAGTCTTCCAACTCTGCCGTTTCCATCCTGGAAAGGATGTATTTTTTCAAAATGGTAATGATAATCAATAACATCATTAATAGTAATTGCCTCTTTTTTTACATAAGACGATAGCAGCTTACTCATTTCACTTGTTACTTGTGCTGCCGGGGTAGTTTCCATGTCGCCGACGATATTTTCTCTTGATTTATAGTCTCCTACGTTAAACCAATCTTTTTTTGAATCCGAAGTGCCTTGTTTTAAAAGCCTATGGTACTCTTTGATTAAATCTTCTGACAGCGGGTGGTTTGCTGTTTCCAGTATGTAGTTAAAACAAGAAAAATGGTTTACCGTTTCAATAATATCATCAACATTAACAGCTTTATTATTTTCTGTACTGATTGTATTTGTTTCAAAAATATAACGGGTTTCTTCTTCCGAAAGGCGGCTTCCTTCGATGCGGTTTGAATTATAAGCAAATTTAATTTGAGTGTAATGATATAAACCACCTTTCAGGCGCATGTTTTTTTCTTCAATCAAATAATCAAGTAAATCTGTTTTCATGGTATCGTTTTCTTTTTCATGTTACTCTAAAGTAATGTACAACTTACTGAACTCCCAAACAACCATATTAATAATAGGACAAACAGTCCCAAATTTCAATGGAGACGGAACCGAAAAGCCCTTGCAAAAGGGCTTTGGAGCTTCATCCTTTAATTTCCCTTTTTACAGGATTATTACGAATTACATTGTCAAACTGCTACAGCGATAAATTGAACACTTACATAATTGTTCCGCCGCCTACAACTATGTCCCCGTCGTAAAATACTGCGGCCTGACCTGGAGTAATAGCCCTGTGCGGTTCATCAAATTCAACACGTATTGTATCGGGACCGGTCTGTATAACAAGGGCAGAGCTTTCTTTTTGCAGATACCTTGTTTTTACGCCAAGCCGTAACGGCTGTGTTATGTTTTCGCAGGCTATAAAATTAACCTGGTTAGCAGAAAATGTTTTTGTATAAAGGGTCGATTCGTCACCCACAACCAGGGTATTGGTATCAATGTTTTTTGCCTTAACGTAAATGGGTGTATTAAAGGCTATTCCCAGTCCGCGGCGCTGGCCCAGAGTATAATGTATAAGACCGCGGTGTCTGCCAAGAATTTTGCCTTCAATGTCTGTTATATTGCCTTCAGGATAAACTTTACCGGTATATGTTTCGATAAAAAACGCATAATCTCCGTCGTCTACAAAACATATGTCCTGGCTTTCTGTTTTTTCCGCATTAGCCAGACCGCGGGATGCCGCAATTTCGCGTACTTCTGCTTTTGATAGTTTTCCCAGAGGTAATGACGTATGTGCCAGTTCTTCCTGGCTCATCATAAAAAGTACATAACTTTGATCTTTTTTTGAATCCGCACCTTTTTTAAGCAGCCAACGGTCTCCCGATTTTTCTATCTGTGCATAATGGCCTGTTACCAGGGTTTCTGCTTCAAGTTCCTTAACCCTTCTGGGGAGCAGCGAAAATTTTAAATGGCGGTTACATTCTATGCAAGGGTTTGGAGTTTCTCCTTTTTCGTAACTTGCAATAAAAGGCTTAATAACATATTTGGTAAATTCTTCTGTATAGTTAAGTACATAGTGGGGGATTCCAAGTTTCCATGCGACTTTCCGGGCATCATTAATATCTTCCAGCGAACAACATTTGCTTCCGCCGTTTGCGATAAGCTTCATTGTTACGCCGATACAATCATAGCCGGTTTCCTGCATCAGAATTGCCGAGACAGCGCTGTCAACTCCGCCGGACATGGCAATTAAGGCGCGGTTTTTCATATTGATTTAGTTTAACATGCTAAAAATTGCATTTTTACGGCGAAAGAGAAGTATGCAAGGAATTCATAAAGTTGTTAACAGAATCTTCACAGCTCCTCATGGCAAGAATTGTTTTTTCAAAGACAGTGTCCAATTCCCACCCAAGAAGGGCAGTTCCCTTTTCGATTACCTCTCTGGAACAACCTGCCGCAAAAGCAGGAGTTTTATATTTCTTTTTTAGCGATTTTACTTCCATGTCCTGAACACTTTTGGACGGTCTTATAATTGCAGTAGCCCAGACAAGTCCTGTTAATTCATCGGTTGCAAAGAGAACTTTTTCCATTTCATGTTCCGGTTTTGCCGCTACTCCGGTAATGCCATAACCGTGGCAGCAAACAGCGTGGATCAATTCTTCCGAAGCGCCGCCTTCGTTCAGGAGTTCCGGCGCTTTCAGGCAATGCTGTTCCGGATATTCTTCAAAATCTATATCGTGAAGGAGCCCGACAATGGCCCAGAACTCAGCATCGTCATTGTAACCAAGTTCTCCGGCGTACCATTTCATAACACCTTCCACAGTTAAAGCATGCTGGAGGTGAAAAGGATCTTTATTGTGTTTACAAAGTAAATCCCATGCCTGTTGACGGTTTATTTTTGCATCCATGTTTTGAGTTTATCAGGACTTTAGAAAAAGATCAATTGTTTAATAGTTTTCTGCTCTGATATGAAAGTACGATTTTGGATGTTTGCACACAGCACAAAGTTCGGGCGCGTTTTTACCAATTACGATATGGCCGCAGTTGGCGCACTGCCACATCTGGTCACCGTCTCTGCTGAACACAATACCGCCGTCTATATTGGCCAAAAGTTTTCTGTACCGTTCTTCGTGTTCTTTTTCTATTTTGGCGATCCCTTCCATTTCTGCGGCAATTTGTGCAAAGCCTTCCTCTTTGGCAGTTTTGGCAAAACCGGCATACATATCGGTCCATTCATAATTTTCCCCTGCTGCCGCATCTTTTAGGTTGTCCGTTGTGCCGGGAATTTTATCTTCATGAAGATGCTTAAACCAAATTTTTGCATGTTCTTTTTCGTTCAGAGCTGTTTCCCGGAAAAGAGCGGCAATTTGTACATAGCCGTCCTTTTCTGCTTTTGAAGCAAAGTAAAGGTATTTGGTGTGAGCCTGGGATTCACCCGCAAAGGCAGTTTGTAAATTTTGCCATGTCTTAGAATCTTTTAAATCCATGTTTTCCTCTTTTTATATTTTTTTTACATTATAATCGAAAGCTTTAATTAAATCCAGTTTTAATGTCCTTAATCGTTCTGTTACCGATATTTTGTAAATGTGAGGATTAAGAATACGCTTATAACTATGATCAAAACATTCCAGACCTTCCCGTACTTTTTGCTGAATTTCAGGAAGAGAGGGCGTCTCCGATACGATTTCTCCCTTGCTTATTCGTTTTTTCAATAATGCTTCAGCGCTGTCATCATTCAAAATCGTATGATAAAAATGACGATAATCTGCTTGGGGGTGCCAGAAAACATGCTGTTTGCCTTTTTCCGGAATATCTGGGTTTTCCGGGTCATCCAATGTCATGATATCGGCGACAGCTAATCCTTTTTCGTCCTTAATGCGCCATACCTGTTTTATTCCCGGATTTGTTGTTTTTTCGGGATTGTCCGAGAATTTCATGGTAGGAATTAGTTTTCCTTCTTCTTCTTTTGCTGCAAGCTTATACACGCCGCTAAAAGCGGCTTCGTTGCCGCCTGTTACCATTCTGGTACCAACTCCCCAGATATTAATGGGCGCTCCTGCTTTTGTTAGGGTATCTACGATATATTCATCCAAATCGTTTGAAACGGTAATTGTTGCATTGGGAAAACCGGCCTCATTTAAAATACGCCTTACTTCAACGGAAAGGTAATGTATATCGCCGGAATCCAGCCTGACGCCGAAATTTTTGCCTTTACCGGCTAATTCCCTGCCTGCCTTAATTGCGTTGTGTATTCCGCTTTTCAGCGTATCGTATGTATCAATAAGAAAAATGGTTTTATCCGGGTAAAGAGCGGCGTATGCACGAAAAGCTTCTTCCTCATCGGAAAACGAAAGCACCCATGAATGAGCCATAGTGCCCAACACCGGAATAGTAAACATTTTACCAGCCAAAACATTGCTTGTTCCCGAAGCTCCGCCGATAAAGGCAGCTCTGGAGGCGGACAGGGCGCCGTCGGGTCCCTGTGCCCTGCGCAGACCGAATTCCATAACAAAACCGTTATTCGAAGCCAGTACAACCCGTGCCGTTTTTGTTGCGATAAGGCTTTGAAAGTTTATTGTATTTAATATCAGCCCTTCGAGTATTTGTGCTTCGATCAGATTGGAATCCACACGGATTACAGGTTCCTGGGGAAAAATTATGGTTCCTTCGTCCATTGCAAAAAGATCGCCGCTAAAACGAAAATCTTTAAGATAGTCAAGAAAAGCATCCTCAAAATAATGCAATGACGAAAGGTAATCAAGGTCTTCTTTTGAAAAAGAAAAATTCTTAAGCGTTTTTAATAATGTTTCCAGACCGGCAAAAACCGAAAAACCGCCGCCTGACGGCTGGTGGCGGAAAAAAACTTCAAACACCGCCCGGCCGCTCATCTTGTTTTTCCAATAACCCTGGGCCATGGTAAGTGAATAAAAATCTGTAAAGAGGGCCGATAGTCCGGCGTTCATTATTTAAAATCCGTCGTAGAGATAAAAACAGCTCCGCGTTCTTTCATGGAAGAAACAGCTTTTGCAATCGAACCGGGTGGCGTATCAATTCCCATACAGGCATCTTCCAGCACATAAGCCTTAAAACCAAGCCTTATGGCGTCAATTACGGTGTAAAGAACACAATAATCTGTTGCAATGCCGCCTATCATAATGGTGTCTATGTTCTGTTCTTTCAGATAAGCATTAAGATCCGTTGGGGTACAGCGGTCATTTTCGAAAAAAGCCGAATACGAATCTATGTTTTTGTTGTAACCTTTGCGAAAAACAAAATCTATTAAAGAAGTGTCCAGTTTATCGTGAAAAGCCGCCCCTTCTGTATTTTGTACACAATGATCCGGCCACAGCACTTGCTGCATCGCTGCCGGAATGGGATCTGTTAAATCCGGAAATTGCTGATTAAATGATTCAACGGCTTTTTCGGATACAGGGATGATAATAATTTCACCGGCCTTTTTCCCCTTATGGGAAGTGGCAAATGAAATATGGCCGTTTGAATGCCAATCCTGTGTTGCCAGCACTTTTCCGCCGTTTTTCTGAACGATCTTTGCCATTTTGTTTAACTGAGTAATTATTTTATGTCCATTGTTTACGGCCAATGCTCCCACGGGATGCTTTTTTCCGTTCTTACCCGTATAAGCCGGACAAAAATCGTTCTGGATATCAACTTCCAACAGAGCTGTTGTTTTATAATTAATTTCCATAGGGTTATTTTAATGACATAAGAAGAAATAATCAATAGTATATCGCTGAGATGAACGCTCCCTCATGGGGCTGAAACATTCCGTAGTGAGGGTGTCTGAGCCAGTTTAGCTCAAAGGTTAGCTGTGGACAGCGCTATTGAAGTTTTCAACCATAATACCCGCATCTTTTTATTTCGGCTGTTTTGACGGCGTTGAAAATAATATCGTTTAATTCCAGTGTGTCGTACAGCTCTTTTGCTTCACTCACTTTACCGCGCAGTACCGGATGGACAGGGCTGAACAGTACGCAGCAATCCGCATGGGGAAGTATTGATGTTTCATAGCTGCCGAAGTTTTTTGCAAGGGTTATAATTGCTTCCTTATCCATTCCGATGAGCGGCCTTAGTACCGGTAACGCGGTGCGGCTTTCCGCACAGCTTATGTTTTCTATGGTCTGGCTTGCAACCTGGGAAAGGCTTTCTCCGGTTACAAGGCATTTTGCTTTTATTTTACGGGCAATAAGAGAAGCCGCTTCCATCATTGCCATACGCAGAAGGATCGTATTCCATTCGGCAGGTTTTTTTTCGGCGATGGCTTTTTGTACGGCAGTAAAATTTACGATATACAGATGCGTACCCATACAATACGAGCCGGTAATTTCAGCCAGACGGATCGTTTTATCCAGCGCTTCCTGTGATGTATAGGGCGGGGTGTGAAAGTACACGGCATCCAGTCCCATGCCCCTGCCTGCCATAAGGCAGCCTGCAACAGGCGAATCGATTCCCCCGGATAAAAGCAAAAGTCCCCGGCCTGCGCTTCCCGCAGGCAGTCCCCGGAGGCCTTTTTTTCCCGTTCCGTAAATGTATGCTTTTTCCCGTATTTCCACAGAGATAATACTTTGCGGATTTTTTACATCAACCTGTAATTCTGGAATTGCTGTTTTTATTGCATCCCCGGCAGCAGAGCATATTTCATAGGAATTTAACGGAAAACTCTTGTCCGTTCTGCGAGCTTCTACCTTAAATGTTTTTGTTCCGCTTTCTGTGATTTTTTGTGCTTCACTAACACAGGCAGCCAAAACTTCATCAACAGTCTTTGCGGTTATTTGTGTTTTTGCCCAGCCGGCAATTCCGGTCAGATGAGAAAGAACTTCTTCCACAGTATCCGCCGCTTCTTCGCTGATGTTGTGAATGTAAATTCGTCCTGCGCGGCTTTCCAGCGTGGAATGGGGGGCGCAACTACGAAGCATTGCTTTTAAGTTACGGCGGAGAATTAATTCAAAACTCTCTCGGTTTCCGCCTTTAAGGGTGAGTTCTCCAAGTTTTACCAGAATTGTTATTGTAGCTATAGTATATAACTCTCTATTTTGTCGCCGTGAACGCCGACGAGTTTTTGGTTTACCGGATCGACCATCAAATCCATGTCTTCAAGCGGTAAAGCGCCCAGGAGTATTTTGCTCCAGCCCGATGAAACAATGGCCGGCAGTGTGGTGTCACGGTTTTTCCAGTGAATCTCCACCGGTTCGGTTACCGTGCAAACCTCTCTTTTGTCGTTAGCAAGTGTTACTCTTTTAGTTCCCCGTATCCGTAAGCCAAGTATTTCCCGGACTTCTTCAGAAATAACCAAAGTAAAAGCACCGGTGTCAACTAAGGCATTAACGGTAGTTTTCCGGACTTCTTGCTCAGAAATATAGCCCCGTTCAGTATTTGCCACATCGCCGGCATTTTTTAATGTAATAGTTTCGAATACCATTCCCATGATAAACCTCCGTATTAAGATACTATACTACAGGGTAATAAGCAATGCAGTGATTGTATCGGCAAGTAAGTTTATTTCTTCCATTGTAGTGCTGTAACCCTGGGAAATTCGTATGCCGCCCAAACTCAGTTCTTTATCCAGGCCCATTGCTTCCAGAATGGGACGCTTTTTGTCCGCCGAAGAACAGGCGGAGCCGGTGGAAACGGCAAAGCCTTTTTCGTCCAGAGCGCGTACCATCACTTCTCCGGGTATGATCGTTCCATTATTGTTTTTGAATGCGCATTGAAGAATCCACGGAGAAAAGCGGCCGTCTTCAGCTTCCCTGTCAGCAGGTATGGAAGTAAACAGACCTGTTTTTTGCAGTGATTCGATAAGCGTCTTCATTCTTTTTGCAGCCTGAAAAGCTGGCTCTGTTTCTTTATATCCGGATGTTTCCGTCTGTATGTGGTTTTCCAGCGATTCCGCCAGGTTTATTGCACCTTGAGTATTTTCTGTTCCGGGACGGATTTTCTTTTCCTGATCTCCTCCGCGGAAGAGGGGGGTTATAGGAGATTTTAACCAGAGTAAACCGGTGCCGCGGCAGCCTCCGATTTTATGGGCGCTGAACGAAGCCGAATCAATTCCCCAATCATAAAGATCCAGTTTGATTTTTCCCAAAGCCTGAACCGCATCGCAGTGAATGTGTATGGCGCTGTTCTGCTTTTTACGGATTGCAGCCGACAATGCCTTTATGTCGTTAATCGCCCCTGTTTCATTATTTACCGCCATTATACCTGCCATACGGGTATTGGGATTTTTTTCCAGCGCCTTTTCCATCTTCGCTTCGCTTACCCTTCCGTCTTTCTCTACACCTATCGAAGCGCAGGGAATGCCAAGGTGTTCCAGTGATGTAACATTTTCCCGGATTGAAGGATGTTCCGCTGCAGAATACAAAAAGACGGCAGATTTATTTGTCTTTTGCTGCGGATCGCTGTCAGCAAAACGGCGAGGTTTAGTAAGCAGCGAAAAAAGTACGATGATGTTCGATTCGGTTCCGCCCGAAGTAAAATAAATCTCTTGCGGCTGTACTCCCAGCACCTGCGCACAACGGTGCCGTGCATCTTTCAAAGCTTGCCGGGCGGCTTTTCCTTCCGTGTGAATCGAAGAAGGGTTGCCAAAAGGAACAAATGCCGTATTGTTTACGCAGTTTGCAATATTTTCTGCGGGAATAGCTGTAGCTGCCCAATCAAAATAATAACGCTCCACAATAAAGATAATAACCGATTGAAACTGACCGGACAAGCGTAGTACAATAATTTTCATGCTGGTATGCAAATTTGGCGGTACATCCGTAGGATCAAAAGAAGCGCTTTCCGCTCTTATTTCCATTCTTAAAAATCCCGAACACGAAAATAAAGTAAAGGTAATGGTCGTGTCCGCACTGTCGGGCATTACCGACGGTCTTATTAAAGCAGCAACTGATGCAAAGGACGCTGCAGACGCAAGCTCTGTTAAAAACGAACAGCAGCAGGATTCCATGCAAAATGTTGCAAAGTCACTTGCAGCAATGAAGAAACGTCATCTGGATCTAAGCGCCGCTTTTCTTAAAAATGAAGAAAGAAAAGAAGCCGCTTTGGAAATAGAACAGAGCTTTGCAGGGCTATCCCGTATGCTGGACGGAATCGCCATACTGCGGGAGATTTCTCCGCGGGTAATGGACAGCATAATGAGTTATGGCGAGCGCCTTTCCGCCCCCCTGATTGCCCGTATACTCCGCGTTTCCGGTATTCCTGCCGAATACCTTGATTCCCGTGAAGTAATTGTAACCGACAGGCACTTTGGCGCCGCCCATGTTGTCCGCGGCGAAAGTTATATGCGCATAAAGGAAAGAGTGGGGATGACTTACGGAAAAAGACATTCACCTTCCGAAGACCATACCCTTTTTGTTGCATCGGGCTTTACCGGCCGTGCAGAGGATGGTTCCACTACAACACTGGGCCGGGGCGGTTCGGATTTAACTGCCGCTGTTTACGGCGCCGCACTGCGTGCCGATATGGTAGAGATTTGGACAGATGTGGACGGGATACTGACTGCCGATCCAAAGCTCGTTAAAAACGCTTTTCGTATAGATTCCCTTTCTTACGAAGAGGCAATGGAACTTTCACACTTTGGGGCAAAAGTCCTTTATCCTCCCACAATTAAACCGGCGCTTGATAAAAATATTCCGATTGTTATACGGAATTCCTTTAATCCCGAAAGTCCCGGAACAAAAATTACCGGTAAAGCAGGACCTGGTGAGTATCCCATCAGGGGGATTAGTTCTCTTCCCAGGGTAACGCTGATACGTCTGCAAGGGCCGGGAATGATGGGGGTGGCAGGTTTTTCTTCACGGTTCTTCAGTGCATTGGCCAGACGAAAAATCAGCGTAATACTTATCAGTCAGGCAGCCAGCGAATATTCGATTTGCGCAGCGGTGGATTCTGCGTCCGGAGACGAAGCGTTGTTTGCATTGCGGGAGGAATTCGGCCAGGAAATTTTGGGAGGGGCGGTCGACGAGCCTGTGGCGGAAGAGAACCTTGCCATTATTGCCGTCGTGGGCGGCAGGATGAAACAGGTGTCCGGTATTTCCGGTAAAGTCTTTCATGCTCTGGGCAGGAACGGAATTAATGTGGTTGCCATTGCCCAGGGTTCTTCGGAACTGAACATTTCTTTGGTAATATCCCGCTCGGATGAATCTAAAGCCCTGAATGCTATACACGAAGCGTTTTTCCTTGCAGGGATCCGTTCTGTTAACCTTTTTCTTTTGGGTACAGGGCTTATCGGCGGAACCCTGCTGGATCAGCTTTCTTTGCAACAGGAAATTCTGGCTGATACATATCAAATCAAGATTTCCCTGGTTGGGGCGGGAAATTCCCAAGGAATGATATTTAATACTCAAGGTCTTGATCCCCGTAAGGTAAAAAAAATACTCAATAAAAAAATAAATGACGCATCTCCAGTAAAATCAACCGGACGATTAAATATAAGTGTCGCAAATGATAGTTCACGCAGTTCCCCTCTTGTTGAGTTTGACTTAAAGAAGTTTATTGATACGATGAAATCGTACAATCTTCCCAATACGGCTTTTTGCGATTGTACTGCAAGCGATGATGTTGCCGCTTCTTACGGTGATATAATTACCGGTGCAATTCCGATTATTACACCGAATAAAAGGGCCAATGCGGGATCTTATGAATACTACCGTATGCTTGTTGGTTATTCCCGTGAAAGAGGAATACCGTATCTCTATGAAACAACGGTTTGCGCAGGACTTCCGGTAATTTCCACACTGCGTGATTTGTTTCTGTCCGGCGATCGTGTCCGCCGGATAGAAGCGGTTCTTTCGGGAACGCTTTCGTATATTTTTAACAACTTTGACGGCAGTAAAACTTTTTCCGCCCTGGTTCGCGAAGCAAAAGCTCTTGGCTATTCGGAACCCGATCCAAGAGACGATCTTAATGCAATGGATGCAGCAAGAAAAGCTTTGATCCTTGCCCGTGAATGCGGCATGAACATGGAGTTTAACAGCTTGAAAATAGAAAGCTTACTCCCGGCCGCTTGTTTTAAAGCTCCCAATGTTGAAAGTTTCTTTAAGGAACTGGAAAAATGCGATACAGATTTTGAAACACGCAGAGCCAAAGCTGCTGCTGACGGCAGAGGACTGCGCTACGTTGCCGTTATCGAAGCAGGTAAAGCAACACTGTCTTTGCGAAGCGAAGAAGCAGACAGCCCTTTTCTAAGCCTGAAAGATTCAGACAATATGGTGGTTATTACAAGCGACCGTTATTCTAAACTTCCTATGGTAATTAAAGGACCCGGTGCGGGAGCTCAGGTTACCGCGGGCGGCGTTTTTGCCGACATAGTCCGCATTGCAAGAACCTTGGTATAGTTGCATAAATCCCAATTTACCTCTGAACCTGGCATACGGAATACCTGGATTAATAAAAGCAAAGGGGCAGGAAAAGCCCTGGTAAGAGCGCCTGTAGAATCCCATAGGCCGGACTGAACACATCAATCTTCCCATATCGGTGGGAGGAGGAACACTCATTCAGACCATAGTGGTCGTGGCTGCATTTGACGGACGCTTTGGCGTCGCTGCTGTTGTAGCACGCCAAATGGTCTTCATGAGTAACCCCCCTCCCACCTATGTGGCAACATTAGTTTCGATGTGTTCAGTCCGGCTTTTGGTAATTACCCGACCTTGCGCCTGCCCCTTTCCATACAATACTACAGGTTTACATATACCAGGATCAGAGGTAAATTGAGGTAAATTAAGGTTTTTATAATGGACGTAAGCAGCAATTTGCTGCTGAGCATCTGGCATACTATGATCTGAAATAATGCCGGGAAAGGGCTGAAAACACTTAGATGCTGTACTCTTTTGATAGGCAATTAAGGCGCTACCTATAGCCAATGCCGGGGCGCAGTAGGGGTACAAAAACTATCCTGGAATTCCCTGCCGGCAGACCAGCGAAATAAAAGTAATACTATTAAGAAAGGCTCGGCGTCTAAACAGGATATTTTTTCTGATTAAAACGAATAGGAAAAATATGCTGTTTAGACGCTGAGAGGCTGCAAGGCAGGCTCTTCCAGAGTTTTTGCTACCCCGCTGTGCTCCCGGACGTTGGCTGTGGGTAGCGGCATGGTAACATATAAAATGATTACAGAGGTTATTCAGACCTTTGCTGAATTTATTCGGATTAATTAAATTGCCAGGCTCAGCGGTAAATTGAGATTCACACGGCAATGGCTACTTCAAGCAGCTTCTCTATTGCCTTGGTATCGCGGGCACGGCCCAGTTCTTCTCCATTGGATGACAGGAGTATGGCCGTAGGCGTAGACAATACCTGGCGCCGTACAGCTTCTGCAAGGCCTTCGTCGGTGTCGGCATCATAGAGTTCTATGGGTAATCCAAGACGGCTTACCGCCGCTTTTGCAGAAGGACATGCGGGGCAGGCAGGTCGCACAAAGAGCAGTATACGGTCTTCTGCAGCGGTTTCTTCCGCCTGCAATGCCGCACTGTCCGGCATTTCCAGGTGGACGGACGGCGCTGAGTAAACCGGTAAATTATGTGTACCGAATTCTACCGGAGCGCAGGAGGCCAGCAGGGATGTATCAGGCTGAAACATCACCCGCTGGCCGTATTCTTCCCGCTTACCCCTGTTCCAATTCCGTACCGAGCGGTAGTATCCCACGATACGGCTGTACACTTCCGCCGGCGTCCCTTTCACGTTGGAAAGAGCCTCCCTCGCCGCTTCCAGTTCACTCTCGATTGCCTCAAGGTTTCTCATACCTCTTCCTTTTTTCATTTTTATTTACATTAAAAAACCCTTAATGTTTTTACATTGCTGTTGCTTAAGCTATTGCTGCTACTTCCTCCCTTTCCTTTTCCAGAGCGATTATTCGCTTATTAAGCCGTTCTGTTTCTTCTTTTTTACAAATGGGACAAAAGAAATGTTCCCCTTTTAGATATCCGTGGACAGGGCAGACCGAAAAAGTTGGAGAAACCGTAAAGTAAGGGATACGGTAATTGCCCGCTATTGTTTTTACCAAATTCCGGCAAACACACCAGTCTTCTATAGCCTCTCCGACAAAGGCATGGAAGACCGTGCCCCCGGTATAGGCAGCCTGAAGTTCTTCCTGAAGATCCAGTGCGTCAAAAATATCTTCGGTCTGCATAACAGGAAGCTGCGTGGAATTGGTATAGTACGGTTCATCTTTACCGGAACTAATGATATCCGGATAGCGCTGCTTGTCGTGTTTTGCAAGCCTGTAGGAAGTCGATTCTGCCGGAGTAGCTTCCAGGTTAAAAAGCTCCCCTGTTTCTTCCTGAAAGTCGGCAAGCTTTTTCCGCATAAAATCCAGTACTGAAAGGGCAAAGTCCTGACCTTCTTTTTGCGCGATAGTTATATTGTGGCCCAGGAAGTTAAGAATACACTCATTCATGCCCACAAGCCCAATGGTATTAAAATGATTGTCCAGTGTACGCAAGTACCTTCGGGTGTAGGGAAAAAGTCCTGTTTCCAGAAGTTTTGTTACAACTTTACGCTTGGTTTTAAGACTGTCTTTGGCAAGGATCATCAGACTTTCAAGACGGCAGAAAAAATCATCCCTGTTTTTTGCAAGATACCCCAGGCGGGGAAGATTAATTGTTACCACTCCTATGGAACCGGTCAGTTCATCGGAGCCGAAAAGTCCTCCTCCCCGCTTACGAAGTTCGCGTTTATCCAATTGGAGCCGGCAGCACATTGATCGTACGTCCCCCGGATCGAGGTCAGAATTAACAAAGTTCTGGAAATACGGCGTGCCGTAACGGCTGGTCATTTCAAAAAGCAGGGCGGCATTGGGGCTGTCCCAGTCAAAATCTTCAGTAATATTGTATGTGGGGATGGGGTACTGGAAGCCCCTGCCTTTGGCATCTCCTTCCAGCATCAGTTCAATAAATATTCGGTTTACCCGTTCCATTTCTTCTTTGCAGTCGCCGTAACAAAAATCCATTTCTTTTCCGCCAACCACGGCTTTTCGTTCTTTCAGGTCGGCAGGGCAGCTCCAGTCCAAGGTGATATTGGTAAAAGGCGCCTGACAGCCCCAGCGGCTTGGTGTATTTACCCCAAAAATAAAACTTTGCAGGCATTGTTTAATTTCTTTGTCCGTTAACTTGTCTGCTTTAACAAAGGGGGCAACATAGGTATCAAAGGATGAAAACGCCTGAGCGCCGGCCCATTCGTTTTGCAAACAACCGAGAAAGTTTACTGCCTGCTGCATAAGGGTAGAAAGATGCTGTGCGGGTTTACTGGTGATCTTGTCCGGTACGCCGCCCAAGCCTTCTGCAATCAATTGCCGCATCGACCATCCGGCACAGTAGCCCGAAAACATCGACAGGTCGTGAATATGGAAATCGGCATTCCTGTGAGCGCTGGCGATTTCCGGTGAATAAATATTCTTTAACCAATAGTTGGCGGTGATACTGCCCGAATTATGGAGAATAAGTCCTCCCAGTGAATAGTTTACATTGGCATTTTCGTTCACCCGCCAGTCTGATTGCCTGAGATACCCGTCCATGGTGGAATCAATATCCAGCATCAGGGCTTTTACATCCCGCATTGCTTCATGCCGTGCGCGGTAGAGTATGTAAGCTTTGGCAACGGCAGTTTCACGCTCTTCAATGAGTGCTGTTTCTACAAGATCCTGAATTTCTTCGATGGCGGGAATTGAATTGGGGTGCCGTCCCCGCATCATGGTATTGATCAGTTCTTCGACCTTGTTGGCAAGGGCAGCGATCTTCAGCTCGTTGCTATCGTCTCCCTTTACAGCGGTAAAGGCCAGGGCAATAGCATTTTGAATTTTCCTTTTATTGTATGTTTCTATTTCCCCGGAACGTTTTACAACGCTGCGAATCATTTTTCTTCTCCCGCGGAAACAGAAGTTCCCAGTTTTTGTATTTCCCGAATAAATTCATCGGGGTTTTCAAAATGCCGGTACACCGAAGCAAAGCGCACATAGGCAATTTTGTCCAGCTTTCCAATCTTTTCCAGTACCAGCTCTCCAAGATCCTTGGTACTGATTTCATGGCTGACCCGGCCAATAATTTCCGCCTGGTCTTCAATATCGTTTATCAAGCTTTCGATTTGCATGGAAGAAAAAGGCCGTTTTTCCATGGCCCGCTCCACGCCTTTTTCAATTTTCAGGCGGTCAAAAGGTTCACGCCGGCCGTCCTTTTTAACTACCATAAACTGCTTGTCTTCAATCCGTTCATAGCTGGTAAAACGATACCCGCAGCCGCCGCATTCCCGGCGCCGGCGTATCGCTTCACCTGCGGCCAGAGTCCGTGATTCAATTACCTTGTCGTCAAAGTTACCGCAATGGGGACAGCGCACCTTGCTAAACCTCAATTGAACCGGCGCTGAGGATAAGTGCAGCAAATCAATTGCATGGAGATTTCGCAAAAAGAAACCCCCAACACAAAAACACACTAGAGCGTATTTTTGTGCCACTACCTATAGCCCCATATATATAGCGTTGGATTATGATTCTTTACCATTATAACACGCTATATTCAGTGTTACAAGTATTTTCGGAAAAAATATGAGAATATTTTAGTTTTTAACACAAAAAACGGTATAATTAATTGTATGAAAATCGGTATAGACACCTTTGCATCTGCCGGAGGACGGTCAGGGGTTGGTGTTTATCTGCTGGAACTGCTTAAGCGGCTTCCTTCCAATGCAAAATTCGAGTTTTTTGGCTGGGATTATGATCGCTATATTTATACCGATGCAGTTCCTGCCTGTGAATATGTTTCTCGCTGCCGTTTTAACGGCAGAACAGCCAGTATGCTCTGGCATTTGCTCCGGTACCCGAGTTTTGCCCTTAGCAGGGATTACAAAACCTGTTTTTTTCCGGCAGCTCACAGGAATATTCCGCATCATTCTCCATGCCTGGCCATTGGTACAGTACACGATATGGCAGGTTATTGGGGAACCAGAAAAACCCGTGAATCATTGGGATTAATCCGCATGATCCTGCCCGATTTATTGCGACACCTGGATCGGATAATAGCGGTAAGTGAATTTGTAAAACAGGAACTTATTGATCTTGTCAATGTTAGGGAATCTAATATTACTGTAATTCCCAATGGGGTAGACACAAATGTTTTTTATCCCCGTTCCCGGAATGAAGAAAGCGTGGTACTTATTCAGCCTTTTAGTTTCAGCCGTCCCTATATACTTTATGCTGCCCGGCTGGATCACCCGGCTAAAAACCATGTAAATCTGATAAAAGCCTTTGGAATTTTTAAGGAACGAACCAAATTTCCCCACCGGCTGGTTTTGGCCGGAGGAGACAGTAAAAATGCGGACATAGTTAAATATAACGCTTCTGTTTCAAAATACCGAAGCGACATTTTTTTAACAGGACATTTTCCCTTTACAAGCCTTCCCGAGCTTTATGCCGGAGCGGATTTTGTAGTATACCCGTCGATGTACGAAGGTTTTGGTCTGGGGGTACTGGAAGCAATGGCCTCAGGTGTTCCTGTCGCGTGTGCCCGGGCTGCTTCCCTGCCGGAAGCGGCAGAGTATGCAGCCTTGTACTTCGATCCTGCCGATCCCGAAGAAATGGCAGACCGTATGGTGGATCTTACCGACAGGGAACTTGCCCGTGATTTAAGCCAAAAAGGACTGGAAAGAGCCAAGGCCTTTTCCTGGGATGAATGTGCGAAAAAGACCTTCTCGTTAATTCTGGAGTAACTAAGCTTGTCCTAAAACCCGGATATTACCGGGGTGCTCTAAGATTGCCCAACACCTGTTTTGCCCGTTCCTGAACTACACGGATATAGTTACCTTCCGCAATGCGGATCAGCATCTGAACCGCGCTTGGATCCAGCGTTTTACTGGAATTTTTAGCGAGTTTTTCAATTGTTTCGATTGCCGAAAGGGCTAAAAGGTTATCCGGAACAGTATTGTCGAATTTCTGAACTATCCAGGCTATGGTAGCTATTGACTTGCCATTATCGTCAATCCCAATATCACCTATGGATTTAATTGCTTCCTGCAGAACCATTGGTTCGTTGTCGTAATAAATGATCGTTAATAAGGTGTCTTTTGCCTCTTCCGTCCCCAGGAGCCCCAGATATTTAACGCTTTCTCTTCTGACATCGGGGTAGTTATTAACCAGTCTGCCGTTTTCCTGAGTGCGGTTTATGGTTCCTTCCAGGCTCATGTATTCCAGCGCCTTGCGTACTTCCTCGCTCTTGTTGCCTCTGTCAATTGCATCCCCTATGTAAGAAAGGGCAATCATCTTCATTTCCCTGCTTTCCGACCGGCTCTGCTCGCGGATAATCATATTTTCCACTGATTCCTGAAGATAGGATTCTTCTACGGTCATTTCGGACTGAGCAACAACCATAATTACTGGGATACTTGCAATAATCATCAATAAAATAAGCCGTTTCATGTTTACCATCCTTCTGCTAGTTTATTATCTTCCATTCATTTCCGAATCTTTCCAGATCATAAAGTCTGAGCCTGTCACCTCTGTTATTGATAGTATAGGCTTTAACCCTGGTATGGGATTCAAATTCAATATCGTCCACATGGTCATTTGCCCGGGAAGGTACAACCACATGAGTAAAATAATCCTGGGCCGATTTTAATACAATATTTTGCTTTATCAATACAGTAGATTGGGAAATACGTTCCAGGTATTCGGCAGAACTGATTACGGCAAAATAATCGGAGGAAAGGTAGGATACCCAGGTGTTGTAATTTTTGGCCCTGATTATGCCGTTAAGCCGCTGGATAAGCAGCTGAATTTCCTGCATTGTTGTTTCTCTTTCTTCCTTGCTGATAGAGGAGGGATCAAAAACCGGACCCGAAGGCGTATCTCCCGGCTTGGACGGCGCTTTTGTATTGTCCGGCGCCATAGTGCCGGTTCCGGGAGCCGGTGATTGAACCGTATCCGCTTGATTCCCGCAGGAAATAAAAAAACACAGAATCAAGCAAAATAAAAAGCAAATTTTCCTCATTGTACCTATTATATCCAATACACCTGTTTACGTCAAGCTCTTGAATTGCCCTTGACCCTCATCCGGCCAATAAGTATACTTTGATTATTGTGATAGCTGCTTTTCCCGGTTCGTTCGATCCGCCTACTCTTGGTCACTTAAATATTATACAGCGATCTTCTGCAATTTTTGAAGAAATTTGTGTAATTATTGCGGAAAATCGTCTGAAAAACTACTTTTTTAGTGCGGAAGAGCGTTTTGAATTGGTATCGGCATTGGTAAAACCCTGGAATAATGTATCGGTAAGCCTTTGCAGAGGGCTTATTGTGGATTTTTTAAAAGAAAAAGGCATACCCTTATTGATAAGGGGGATCAGGGAAGGCGATTTTTCCTATGAATTTGAGCTTTCCATGATGAACAAACGGCTGAATCCGGAAATAGAGACAGTATTTTTGACTACCGACACCAGATATTCATTTATCCGGTCCAGCGCCATTAAGGAAATTGCATCTTTTGGAGGTGATATTTCATCAATGGTTTCCCCTGAAGTAGAACGGAAATTAAAGGAAAAACTTGTTCAGATTGACAAAAACACTTAATTTTGTTATATTAAAATACCGGTAAACCCAGTAATGAGAGAGGTTATTTAATGGCAGTACCCAGAGCTAAGACATCAAAAGCCAGAACCAGCCGCCGCCAGTCTATTAACATGAAATTATCATCTCCTGCGATGGTGGAATGTTCGGGCTGCGGTAATAAGGTTCTATTGCACAGAGCTTGTCCCAAATGCGGTTTCTACCGCGGCAAGCAGGTTATTGTTCCGGATGCTAAAACTTAATCCGGATGGAAGCTGAGCGAACAGTTGTTCGCCTGGCGGAGTACACCGGCACTGAGCCGGGGCGTTTTCAAAACCTGTACGGATTTTGAAAATGGCTCATCTTAATTTTAGACTGTTAAAACAATGAGGAGTACCTAATGGACGAATTGTTTGAAAAAATGCAAAAGCTGATAGCTGACAAACTTGAAATTGACGTTGCCAAGATAAACATGGATGCTTCCTTCCGGCAGGATCTGGGTGCAGACAGCCTTGATACCTATGAATTGGTCTATGCCATAGAAGAAGAGATGGGTATTTCCATCCCCGATGAAAAGGCCAATGAGTTTGAAACGGTTAAGGACGCTTACGAATACATAAAATCGCAGCAAAAGTAAGCTCGTTCCGAAATTTAACATTTGAGTCTGTTCCAAAACTTCAGCTTTTGGAACAAGCTCATTCAGGAACAAATTTAAATATGATAAACTCTTCTGCTAAAAAGGCAATTCTGGGAGCGGAACGGAAACGTGATCTCCGGTTTTTTTGTAAATCCTCGGAACTAAAGTTTAAAAATTTAGAGCTTTTGGATCTTTCTTTAACTCATCGTTCTGTGCTAAATGAGCGCCCGGAAGGTTCAAACAACGAAAGACTGGAATTTTTGGGGGACTCTGTCCTGGGGTTGATTTGCGTTTCGCTATTATACCGCCGTTTTCTTCATAAAACCGAAGGGGAATTGGCTAAAATAAAAAGCGTGGTAGTTTCCGAAGATATTCTTTCCGGCCTGGCGCTGGAACTTGCCGTAGACACGGTTCTGGTGCTGGGTAAGGGGGAAGAGCAAACCGGCGGCAGAACCAAAAAGACCATACTTGCCGATGCCCTGGAAGCGCTGCTCGGCGCACTGTACCTTGATTCGGGGTTTAAGGCTGTTGAAGATTTTATTGCCCCAAGGATCAACAGGGAAATTGACCGTGTTCTGGAAAAGAAAGGAAAGGAAGATTATAAATCGGAACTTCAGGAATTAAGTCAAAGGCTTTTTAAAAACTACCCGGCATACAGGCTTGTTAAACGTTCCGGCCCTGAACATGAACGGCTTTTCTGGATGGAAGTAACGGTAAACGGAAAGAGTTACGGCCCTTGTTTAGGCCGTAATAAAAAAACCGCCGAACAGGAAGCAGCCCATTTAGCTCTGGAAGCTTTGGCAGAATAATTTTTAGTCCTGCAATAATTAAAGCAAAGGGGTAGAAGGGATACAAGCGTAAATCATTTATTTGCCTTATATACATTGAACGCCGCCTGGCGTTACACTATTATAAGGAGCGATACAATGGGAATTGTACAAGCCGAAATTACTCTAAAAAACGTATTTGATCTGGCAAGAGCAGAAGATGGGTCTATCCCGGAACAGGACATCAGAACCACGACGATTACAGCAGTGGTGGATACCGGGGCATCAACGCTGGTTATTAACGAAGAACTGTGCCGGAAACTGGGGCTTGCCGTAAAGGAAACAAGGGAAGTTTCTCTTGCGGATAGCAAAAAAACAACTGTAAAAGTAGTCGATCCTGTTGAAGTCCATTGGAAAAACCGGCACATGATGTGCCAGCCCCTGGTTGCTTCGGATTCCGGAAAAATACTCCTGGGCGCCATCCCTTTAGAGGCAATGGATTTAATTGTTGATCCGTTGCATCAGGAATTAATTGGCGCTCAT